>Ga0209467_1000504_pt1 | contig 54302 bp, 45 predicted proteins | sample Higcelwee11metaG_FD_187175 | JGI IMG/M metagenome (GOLD analysis project Ga0209467, IMG submission 187175) | Freshwater pond sediment microbial communities from the University of Edinburgh, under environmental carbon perturbations - High... | ecosystem: Environmental > Aquatic > Freshwater >... | reverse complement strand
ATAAAGCACTGGATACATTTGATAAAAACGATTATTTCAGTAAAAGCTTAGTATACAATAACCTGGCGGAGCTTTATAAGGCAGCAGGCGACTATAACAAGGCGCTGAAGCATATAAACAAGGCATTTGAATATCTTAATAATAAAGATGAAGCCAGGCTTTTTACTTATTTTACAACCTATACGGAAATTATGGTATTGCTGGGAGAGCCGGAAAAAGCCTTGGATAAATTCCTAGAAATGTTGTTGCACATAGAAGATTATGCCGTATACAAGAGTTATATTACTGAAAACATTGATTCTCTGATAGCAGCAGTTGCGAAAGACGTAAAATTCCTGAAAAAGCTGGAGGCTATGGTCTTAAAGCTTATTGAAGCTGCTTCGGCAGAGAACCATGAATATAAACAAGAATTGGAAAGATGCCTGGGGAATATACGTAAGTACAAGCGATAGGTAAATAAACCCAATGGGAAAGGAGGGCTTTTCTTTGAAAAAAACAATAATCAGCCTGCTTCTGGCAATGACTCTTGTACTGTCAATGTCGGTAAGCGTATTTGCCGGAAACGATAGAGGTCCACTTATTATTGTAAGTGATGCTGCGGAACGAACCGTATCCAAATAAAGAATAAGCCTCCTGTCTGGTTCTATACCTGTACAGGAGGTTTCTTTTTGTAAATAGTATCGGTTATATATACAGAATTGAGGCAAGACCTTATAAATGTGGAAAATGGAATAATAAATACAAGAACCTTGGAAAATGCAAATTGATATACTATCGATGCGAAATTTGTCCAATGATAATATTTCACATATAAGTGTGATTATGGTATTGTTGATTTGTTATAGTACTATACAATTTAATAGATACGAGGAGAATGATTAATGAAAAAGAAATTTGTTTTGGTATTAGTTATAGTTTTTATCCTAAGCACGAGCGTTGTTGCATATGCCGAGAACTATGTAACCGCTCTGTATGGTGGAGATATTAATGGTGATGATGCAATTGATTTTGCTAATGCAATTGATGGATTATCAGGTTGGTCGAAAAGTGTTGTTGATACTACTGGAATAGTAAAGCAATTTAAAGATGGAGACAATACATCTGCGTTTTTGTACTGGTCTGGACATGGGCTAACAACAGGAAAAATGAGTTGCTATGGAATAGACTCACAGACAGGGTATATTGATTATAGTGATGCAGATGCACCAATAATGCATTCACATATTGGATCTACGAAGTACTACGATTCATATAGTCAGTTTTATTACAGTTATTCCAATTGGAATAACACGACAAAGTGTGTAGTGCTTGCAGCATGTAATCAAATTGGTACAAACAGTACTTTGACTAATAATTGGAAAAACACAATGTATGGAAGCCCTAATAGAGTAAATATGATATTGGGATATGCAGGAACTGCACCTGGAGATTGGGTTTCAAGTGAAAACGATTATAGGGATGACTTGATTGCAAAAAAATTCGTGACCAATATGGGAAATGGAATGGAGATAAGAAATGCTTGGTACTCTGCAAATACTTCATATGGTATCAGCTACTCATCGACTATATATAATCAACTAAGTGCGACTAACAAAATAACTTCAATGAGTAGCCTTACCGTTACTAATAATCCTACACCAAGCATTATTTTAGAGAAAAACGGTGTAGTACAAACTTCTTCTTATTTATCTGCTACACAGGAAGATGAATACAGCAAGACTAACATAGATGATATGCTTAATTATAGCTTTGATGTGACAAATAAGGTTTTATCATGTGATACAGATAGTACAAATTATAATGATTATTATTTTGATGAAAATAATATTTATGAGTCAGTTATTACTCTCACTAAATATCTGAACGAAACAAAAGTATTGTCCCAAGATGCTTGTTTTGAAGGTGTAGATCAGTTGGAATTAACAACATTAGAGAACGAAGATAGTGAATATTCAATGGAAAATGGGCCTAAGTCTTATAGATACGTTATAAAATATGGACAAAAAATTAATAATATTAAGGTTTCAAATCTTTTTAACGGAAGCTATGTACATGTCTATATAACAGATGGCAAAATAAGCATGATAGATAAGAATTGGTTAGAGTTTAGCAGGGAAAAAATTGAAAAAGATACGAAAAAACTTATTGATAAGGATAAAGCAATAGATAAAGCAAATAAAATTATTGAATCATATAAAGATGAAAACAAGAAAATCAAATTCAAGGATTGCCAGCCTACATATTTTGTAGACTCAGATAATAATGTACTTATTGGTTGGCAGGTATACTACGATGGAATAACACTGACAATAGATGCTGCGGAAGAATAACCAAATGAGAAGTAGTATGTAATTAAATACATACTACTTCATTAATTCCGCTAGGTAAAAAGCGATGAGAAGAGAAGGGATAGGGTATGAAAGCTAAAAAGATTATAGTATTTATGTTGGCATTTGCTTTTCTGGCAGCAGCCTGTTACTCATATTTGTACTCCAATGCCAAACATGTAAATCAAAATTCTAAACAAGAGAGTGCAAGTGCTGATTTAATTCAGAAGGGTGATTCGATTATTTATAATATAGGTAATAAATATTTTATAAATAAAGGAAATGAAGTAAAGTCTTTAGATATGGAAAAAGCTAGCTTGGAAAGTACAAGGAAGAACCAGTTTTTTTTAACTGAAGATAAAGAGAAGATACTATATAATACTGACCTCCCGGAGACTGAAGGCAGAATAATGATGTATGATATTAAGCTTGATAAGAAAGTGGACTTATTAAGGGAACTAAATATAAATATTGATGGCTATATATCGGTATTTGCTTATAAAAGCAATAAGATTATTGCAGTTATCGGACACTCGGAAAAGGATAAAAAGACAGGCGGTATAATATCCAAAACTGATACTGACAGGTTGGTAGAAATTAATTTAAAAGATGGGACATATAGGTTTATCAAGCTTCCATTTGCACCCTACGGCATCTCGGCATATCAAGGAATTGCTTTTTATAACGAAGGATATTTATTATGCCAATCTGGGTATCAAAATGATAATAACTGGAATCAGAGCATTGTAATTATCGATAAATCCGGTAATGTCGCAAGCGTACTGCCTTTGCATGATGAAAAAGTAATTTACTCTATAAAGGTATCGCCTGATAACAGGTTTATAAGTTATCAATCGGGGCAGACACCAACGGATTTAAACATTTATGATATTAAGAAAAATAAGAAGACAAACATACATGATTCAACAAAAGAAAAGTCTGGCTTTTGTTTTTATGATAGCTGGAGTAATGATGGAAACACGCTGTATTATATTTTGGCAATTGACGAGGTAGATAAGCAAAATACATTGATTACCAATTATTATATAAATAGATTTGACACCAAATCAATGGCAGTAGAATATTCTAAGCAAATTCCTTCTGAATGATGAAAAATGTGGAAAATATATAAGTTCTCTGCAATCCCTTAAACTAAATATGAGAAAGTGCTAAAGAAACCTCCTGTTCGGTCAATGCCTTCACAGGAGGTTCTTTTTTACCCTTCTTCACATTAAAACAGTTGAAAATTCATATAGAGGAATCACAATAATAATTATAAAACTCCTTGAAATTAAGGAGTTTTGTTTTTCAATACTATTACTCTTATTTGGTGGAAGTAAGGAAGCACCGATATACCCTATATTCTTACTCAGTTCCTTTATTCCTTATACTTTCTATAGTAATCGGAATATTTATTATTTTATTATAATTATTTTTTCAATATATTTTTTCTTGATTTTGGATAATATGTATGTTAATGTATTTGTAGAAATATGAGTAAAATACTAAAAAGATGGGAGAGATGAGCATGTATGAAATGAAACAGGAGTATCTTACAGGAATAGATTTTATTGATGAAGAACACTCCAAACTGTTTGCTATTACCAATGAAGTCTATGAACTATTGACAAACCAGTTCATACCGGACAAATATGACTACATAATGAAGGTGATCAATGAACTGAAGGACTACACCAAGTATCATTTTAATCATGAAGAAGACTATATGAGCCGCATAGGATACAGGAAAATTCTTTCTCAGAAGGTTGATCATGCTGATTTTATTGAAAAAATAAACGGGTTTAATTCTGATAATATCGATGAAAATCAAAAAGAAGCTCTTTTGAAACTGGTGGACTTTTTAAATACATGGCTTGTGGAACATATAATAAAAAGAGATAAAATGATTGCAGAATAATATATTTATAAAGTTGGAGGGAAACAAGTGGAAAAAATAAAAATCAGTTTATATGAGCTTTTGCGATGTATTTCCAATGCACAAGATTTGGTTTCTCCACTCCTTTCCAATCACCAGCAGCAAGTTGCTTATCTTTCATATTATCTTTCAAGAAAAATGGGATTACCTGTTGCAGAGCAAAAACATATTTTTCTTGCGGCATTAGTTCATGATATCGGTGCGCTTTCAATGAACGAAAGGCTTGATATTATAGAAAAAGAGCCCTTACATATCAATAATCATGCATTTATAGGAGCAAAACTCCTGAAAGATTTTAAACCAATACAGAATTCTACTGGTATTATTAAATTTCATCATGTACCCTGGGATAATGGAAATGGTCAGATTTATGAAGGAAAAAAAGTACCTTTTGGAAGTCATATAATTCATTTGGCTGACCGTGCTTGTTTGATGATTAAGCGTGATAAAAATGTATTGACACAGATACCACAAATTCTTGAGGACATTAATAGAAAAAGCAACTCAATCTATGAGCCAGACTTGGTTCGTGCAATGTCTGAAATCTGCAGGCAGGAATATGTATGGTTAGACCTGGTTTCTTCATCGCCTGCCAATAGAGTAAATATTGCTATGTTTGATATTGTTGATCTGGAGATTGATGACATTATTGATTTGGCATTTGTGTTTTCACATATTATAGACTTTAGAAGCAAATTTACTGCCAGGCATTCTGCCAGTGTCGCCAAAACAGCTGAAAGACTTGCACAATTATTCGGGTTTTCACCAACAGAGTGTAAATTGATGCTAGTTGCAGGATATCTGCACGATTTAGGAAAACTTGCGATTTCTGATTCAGTTCTAGAAAAAACAGCCAAGCTTAATGAAGATGAATTTAATGAAATACGTATGCATACTTACTATACTTACCATCTGCTTAATACAGTCTCTGAGTTCAAAGTCATAACTGCCTGGGCTGCGTTCCATCATGAGAGACTTGATGGCAATGGTTATCCATTTCATATAAATGGGGATAATCTTTCTCTTGGCTCAAGGATCATGGCAGTTGCTGATGTGTTTGCAGCTATTACGGAAAACCGGCCTTACCGTAAAGGAATGGATGATATCCAGGCTGCGAAGGTATTGAATGATGCGGTCAGCAGTGGAGCACTAGATAAAAATGTTGTAGAGGTATTGCTTGATAATTTTCAAACTATCAGTGAACTTCGAGAAATTTCTCACCAAGAAGCATCCAAGCGTTATGAAAAGTTTATGCTTGGCGCTGGGGAAGCCTCCGGAAACTAAGCTGCTGCTACACAATGAACATAAAAAATTTGGTTGCGTAGCAGCACCTTTACAGTGTCTATCGTCAAATACCCATCTATTAGTCGGCTCTATAATAAACTTAAAAACAATTCTTTTGACGGATTAGGTATTACAACCTTGTTGACTAATGAGCCTGAATCTTTTGCCTCTCTCACTCCGGCTTCTACAGCTTCTTGTACTGCACTGACATCTCCTGCCAGCACTACGAAGGATTTTCCCCCGATACCTATGCCCAGGCGAATGTCCACCAATTGAACCATAGCTGCTTTCACTGCATTATCAGCCGCTATTACAGAGGAAGTAATGTTAAAGAATTCCATAATACCTACAGCGTTTACTTTTTCTACAGGGCTTGTACCATAAAAAGCATTTAATACTTGAGGATGTATATTGGGAATAATAAGGCTCTCAATAACAAATTGACCTCCGTTATTTATGCCTGCATCCATAGAAGCCTTGACTGCTCCAACGTCTCCACTTATCATCACTATGAATTTTCCCGGGCAGACCGGCTTTGAAAAAACCAGCTCAACTTCGGCTGCCTTTACCATGGTATCAGCAGTTTCTACTGCTTTTGCTATGCTATTCAGTTCAATCATTCCTATCGCCTTAAACATCATATCACCGCACTTCCTGTCTCCTGAATAGTAATGTTATCTTGAATCTTAATTACCGTTCCATCAATGCTTCCATGTACTATTGCTCCCATATCATCATAATCTACCGTTGCTATAATTTGTCCTGCTTTAACCTTTTCCCCAACTTCAACTATCGGATTTGCTGCCTTTCCGATATGCTGTTTTAGTGGTATTGAAACCTGACCAGTCTCTATTCTTTTTAGTTTTAATGGTTCATGCATATCATATTTTGCCAAACCAATCCTTGATAGCAATCTGCTGACAGGAACTTTTCTGTATTCCCTCAGATTAAAATCCCGGATGCCGCTGCCATCGTCTGTAAACTTTATTCCCTTTTCTCTCAGTTTTGTTTTAACATAAATATTAACTAAGCGGGGTGATAAGCCCATGGGACAGCTATATAGTTCACAAATTCCACATTCACTGCATATAAGAGAATCCATGAAGCTTTCATCAATTTCTTCGCCATACCCTATTTTTCTCATGATCTTGTCGGGTCTTAACGGATGACCGGTCAGATACCGCGGGCAAAGATCAGTGCAATACCTGCATTGAATACATGCTGACTTGGTCCGGTTTATAATATGCTGAAGCTCCAAAGTTTTTCTATCGACCAGATAATGGTCTGACGGTATCAGAATTATCCCTCCGTCAGTTTTTGTAATAACTCTATTATTAATTTCCTCACGGGGTAATAGCTTACCCATCATCGGTCCGCCTATTATTACGTAAAAATCCTCTAGCTTAGGTCCTCCGGCTTCGTCAATGCATTCTTTTATACTTATACCGATAGGAACATCCAATATAACCGGATTATTTACTTCTCCAAGCATAGTTACATATTTTCTTATAACAGGTTTCCCCTTTATGGCATTGGATATATTTAAAATCGTACTTACATTCGATACCACAGCCCCTACGTTTAGAGGAATACCCCCCGGAGGAACCGGTCTTCCTGTAACTTCGTACACTAACAGCTGTTCATCACCTGCAGGATAGATACTATCCATGAAAAAGAATTCGAGTTTGAAATTCATTTTATCTAATGCTGATTTAAGACATATTATTTCATCTTTATATTTTTTCTTCAGAGCAAAAACAACTTTATCTGCTTGTACAATTTTTGAAGCTATTTTAACTCCTTTTAATAACTCCTCTGTCTTCTCCCTCATAATATATTTATCTGTTTGCAGTAATGGTTCACATTCCGCTCCATTAATAATAAAGTATTCTACCTTAACATTTAACTTTTTGTGGGTTGGAAAGCCTGCACCTCCTGAACCAACGACCCCTGCATTATATATTTTTTTAAGCTCTTCCATAATATCACCCCATATGCCTATTCCTTAGTTCCCTTTTCTACCTCTACAATGTCTATTATGCCTACTATAGTTGCATCAACAGGAATCATATCTGTTCCCAGCACTTTCCTCGCTGAACTTCCTTTTGTCACAAGAACTGTTTCTCCTATACCTGCCCCTATCGCATCTGCTGCAATAAAAGTTGGCGCATCAATTTCCCTGCAATAATCTATTGGCTTCACTACTAGAAATTTCAAACCGTTTAAGGATTCATCCTTCCTTGTTGCCCATACATTTCCAATAACTTTTGCCATTATCATACCCCTGTTCATCTCCTTTGCATTATCATTCGCTAAACAAAACTATACCGTTTTTCTTTATAAAATCTCTTGCAAGAGGGGTAACTATGGTTTTTTTGAATATCTTTATTTTTTTATATCCTTGCTTCATTGTCCTCTTTAGATCTTCTTCAGTTATGACCTTTTTCTCCAGTTTAAATTCAGCTTTGGCTCCGTAATTTTTGCATTCAGTTTCCTCTGCCGGAATACCGGTACATTTTCTTATATTATTTATCTCTTTAATTATATTTTGTGTATCTACTATTTCCTCGCCATAATTTTTCAATAGGATTTCTCCTGCGACTCCCTCTTTATACCCGCATGAGTTAGCTTCATCATAGTCTATGTGCATATTCAAAGTGCTGTTTTCTTTAATCCTTACTGCAACATCATCAAATACCAGAGGTCTTCCGCTTATCACTCTAACCTTTACAATCTGCTTATCCTGCACATGGAATCTGTCTGCCATGCACTGCGGTATATGAATATGTCTTTTTGCTACTATTGTGCTGCTTTTTGCCTCCAGGATTGTTCTGCCATTTTTGATGAATACAGTTTCACTGTCCGATAGATCTCCGGATATCCTTATAGGCGCTTCAACACCTATAGAAACAGCATCTGTCTCGGATAACTCCACTTGTGTCTTTTCCCGGCATGGGCCAAGTATTGCGACATTTTTTAAAATTCCCTTGGGTCCTATTATATCTATCCTTTCTTTTGAAAGGAATTCTCCCGGCTGCGATAATTGGCGGGCTTCCGTAAGCTCATATCCTTCACCGAAGAGATACTTCAAATCATCTTTAGAAATATGAATATGCTTAGCTGATACTTCAATAGGAATATATTCAGTCATTTCTATTCTTTCCAATACTTTTTGTACAATCTGTTCCATCATATCCATGAATCTCACCTACTTTTCAGCGATAATGCCCACTTGCCTGTCTCAACATCATTATATATATGCAACTGCTAAGCCTGTTCATAGCTCTTATAATATCAGTCCTTGATATTCCGTCTTCTGATTTGAATGCTTTAACCGCAGCTATCTCCACCTCACGGACTGTGCTTCTTATAGTGTTCAGAGATATCAGCATCTCTCCCATCTCCCATGAAGGAAGTATATGCTGGATGTTAAAATACTTTTTGGGCTCATGCGACATTTCCCTTAATTTTTTCTCATCCAGTCCCAATATGTTAATATCAGCTAAAGGTTCATTCAATACTTCAGCCCTCATGGTATTACGGCAAAGAGTCAATACCTCGTTTAAATCATTTACCAGGTCTTTCTTATTTTGTTTTGAAGCAGCTACCTGTACTTCCAGTATTTTGCTCTGTAGACTGTCCAGCTTGCCTCTGAATATTATTCTTGGATGATCCTTTAATACCAGTTTGCTGCCAAAAATATGAGTCATGTACTCAGGTTTATCATCAAAATAACCCCCATCAAATAAAGCCGAATACTTTGGCTGTATGCTTTCTTTACCTTCATGCTCATGATCTGTATTCAAAGAGTCCTCCTTCTGATCTTTCATAACCAGTTCAATTTTTCTCTCCCTTAAGTACTCTTTTGCAGAAGGAGTTACTATTATGCCGCTATTTACAATATACTGGCTTATTTCTTTATCTTTCAGTTCATTCCTAAGTGAAGCTTCCGTTATTATACTCACATCTTCACATCCTTTTATGAATGTAGCATTCTTATGGACGGGAAAGCAAAATGCTTCCCGCCCATATTACTATATTTGTCCTTCCAGCTTGGGCAATATCATCTCTACTTCGTTATGGGGCCTTGGAATAACATGAACGGATATAAGTTCTCCTACCCTCTCCGCTGCTGCTGCACCGGCATCTGTTGCTGCTTTAACAGCTCCTACATCTCCCCTTACCATTACTGTGACTAATCCTCCACCAACCAAAACCTTGCCGATTAGTGTTACGTTTGCTGCTTTTACCATAGCATCAGCCGCTTCAATAGCACCTACCAGACCTTTTGTTTCAATCATTCCTAATGCAATTGTATTTGTCATTGTAATTCCTCCTATTAATTATTTTTTTTACTATTTAATCTTTCTAAGACAAGCTTGACAATAGTGTCAACATCTAATTGCTCCTCATTTAACTGTTCTTTATTACTGCAGCTTTGTGTTATCTCTTTCTGCACCAGATCTTCAGCTTCTAATACTCCATAGGCAACTCTCCTTATGTTTATCAGATTCATAGGTCCAACATTATCTGATGTTGCGCTTCCTCCTACAGCTCCGCAGCCCAGCGTAAGAGATGGATTAAGATTTGTTGTAGCACCTAGTGCTCCCTGTGAAGAAGGTGTATTTACAAGCATTCTGGAAACAGGTTTTTTAAGAGCGAATTCCCTTACTATATTTTCATCTTCTGTGTGAATAACCAGGGAATGTCCTAGCCCGCCATTTTTTAACAATTCAATACATCTGTCACATGCCTTATGCCAATCCTCTTCTGAATAAAATGATAGTATCGGTGAAAGTTTTTCCATTGAGAAAGGATAATCCTTACCTACACCTGCTTGCTCACAGACAAGTACCTTAGTCCCTGTTGGAACACTTATACCTGCCATATTTGCAATTTTTTCTGCACTTTGACCTACAATTTTGGCATTCAGACCTCCGTTTGGCTTTACAACAATACGGGCAAGCTTTTCCATATCGTTGCCGTTCACAAAATAAGCTCCTTGACTTACTAATTCTTTTATTACGTCTTTCTTTATGCAATTTTCTGTAACAATAGCTTGTTCTGATGCACAAATCGTTCCATTGTCAAAGGTTTTGCTGTCAAGTATTCTTTTTACGGCTTTAGGAATGTTGGCACTTCTTTCTATAAAGGCAGGAACATTCCCAGGTCCTACGCCAAGTGCCGGTGTGCCTGAGCTATACGCTGCCTTTACCATTGCTGAGCCTCCGGTAGCCAGAATTAAGGAAGAAAGCTTCATTAGCTCTGAAGTTCCTTCAATAGTAGGAATGCTCATGCAATTTATCAAGCCTTCCGGAGCACCCATTTTTTCTGCTGTATTTTTCATTAGGTTTACTACTTCCAGGATGCAATTCTTTGCAGATGGATGTGGGCTTAAAATTATTGCATTTCCAGACTTTACTGCTATAAGAATTTTAAATATTGCTGTAGAAGTAGGATTAGTAGAAGGCACAAGACCAGCAATTACACCAAAGGGCGTGCCTATCTCAATGATTCTCTTTTCCTTACTTTCTTTGAGGATCCCTATAGTTTTCAAATCCTTTATGCTTTCATAAAGTCTTTTGCTTGCGAATTGATTCTTGATTACTTTATCTTCAAGCTTACCGAATCCTGTTTCTTTAACAGCAAGGCCTGCTAAATATTCTGAGTTTTTAAAAGCAGTCTCTGCCATGCATTTGACTATCTCATCAACCTCTGCTTGATTTTTGGATGCAAATTTCTCTTGAGCTACCTTTGCATTTTTCACTAAAGATCTGACTTCTTGTATTGATTTTAAATCTTCATCTTTGATATCCATCTATTCTCCCCTCCTTTCTATGGATTGAATTAAATTTTATTTCTTTTCTCCTCATCGCAGCATCTCCCATCAATACGCCAAAGGATTTTCTGCAATAAATATTACTGCGGCTGCAAAGGCATCGCAGGCAGCCTTACATGCTGACTGACTGCCTGTAAGCAATCCTCCGCCAAAGTTTGTTGCTGTAGGCGGCCCGTAAAATGCAGCCATTCTTACATCCGCTGCTTTTAATGCAGAGTCAAGAGCATACATGGCCTCCAGAGGAGGAGCAATAAGATATGCTAAGGACTCACCCATATTAACTCCAGCCATTTCCGAAAGGTATGAACCTGTTCTTGATATACAGTAAGCATAGTATGGTATTGTATCATCATCATTTGCGCTATAAAAACATGCAGCATTTTCCAGAAAGTCAATTGCCGCATCCAGTCCGCTTCTTACTGATTCGGGATTTGGGCCTGCAATGATCCCGATAAATTCTCCTGCCAACCTTGTACTTGCATTTTTAGATCCGCCATATAGAGAGTGAGCATAAACAACTTCAACATCTGCTTTTTTTGTAGCATCATCTAAAGCCGTGTACGATACATCATCAATATCTGTTGTTATCATTCCCAAGCTTTTCTGATGCGGCTTCAGTTTCAATGCTTCAACCATTCCAGAATCAATATTGGATATTATTTTTACACTCAGAATCTTTGCTCTTATAGGATCATGCTTCATAACATACCTCCAAATTAATTAAGGAAATCTTTCTATGACCTTAAATTCAGTCCACTGGTTTTTTTCTCCAGCATCAGCTTTATAAGATCTGCTATATGAGCACCTGCTTCAACGGCAGGAGTACCTCCTTTATGAATATTCGAAATCAGATTTCTGTTTGCCTCAGGGATTCCAATCCTTGCTCTGTACGTAATATAGGCACTCATGCTCTCTGCTGTAATAAGTCCCGGCCTTTCCCCAATAAGAACACAGATTACTTCAGGTTCCAGTATCTCTGAAATATGATCCATTGCGGCTACCCTTCCGTATTTCAGAAAAAATGGTGTCCCTACAGATATAGAATAATTCTCCAATCCTTGGACTATAACCGGCAGAGCCTCTGCCGCATTGGTTTCCACTGCTGTTGAACTTAAACCGTCAGCGATATATATCTGAACCTTGGGTGCTCTTATACATTTATTCCTTAATGTCAAAACACCCTCATCGTCAATAACTCTCCCCAGATCGGGACGTGTAAGATACTGATCCCTGTCCTTACATTTTGTTTTTATGGTTATCAGATTCGTTTTCCTGATAAATTCATCTGATACATCTGTAAATACTGCATCTTGCGCTACTGCATGGTCAGCCCTGAATCTTATCATAGTTTCTGTCTTATACCTTGGTCCCGCTCTCCATACTCCGATTCTTGCGGGTGTACTCTCTTTCATTTTCAACAATGCCTTAACATTTTGTGCGTCCGGCACTAATATTTGTTTTCTCAGGTCTACTTCTGTAATATCCTTAAGCTCACAGCAAGCCTCATCTTTCTTTGTTTGTTCTGATTTGTGATTACTTTGCATCTCTTCAAGCACTTGTCCAATAATTGCCCTTAATTCTGATTCAGATATCATCTGCTTCACCTCTCAGTTTTATTTTAAAAAAATCGAAGCATCTCCGGCCTTCTCAGTCAGCTTTCCGTCTTTCCATATGCCCAAATTCTCCATCCAATTCTCAAATTCACTTATTGGTTTTACATTTAATAATTGTCTTAGTGTTGCTGCATCATGATATCCGGTAGATTGATAATTAAGCATTACATCGTCGCCATGCGGAATACCGATGAAATAATTGCATCCTGCTGTAGTAAGCAATATAGCCAGATTTTCAATATCATTCTGGTCGGCTTTCATATGATTTGTATAACATGCGTCAACTCCCATGGATACTCCTGTAAGTTTACCCATGAAGTGGTCTTCCAGACCTGCTCTTATTACTTCTTTGCTTCCGTATAGGTATTCAGGTCCGATAAATCCAACCACTGTATTTAAAAGAAATGGATTATACCTTTTTGCCAAACCATAACACCTGGCTTCCATAGTAACCTGATCTGCCCCATGATGTGATTCCGACGACAGTTCCGAGCCTTGGCCTGTTTCAAAATACATAACATTGGGACCGGTTGCAGTTCCATACTTTGTAATAAGCTCATAAGCTTCATCAAGCAATGCCACAGATATTCCAAAAGCTTCATTGCCTTTTTGAGAACCGGCTATACTCTGGAATATAAGGTCACTTGGCGCACCCTTTCTCACAGCTTCCATCTGTGTTGTAACATGGGCTAAAACACAATTTTGCGTAGGAATTTTCCACTTATCTTTTATTTCAGCAAACAGATTCAAGACGGCTGTAACATTTTCAACTGTATCTTCATTAGGATTCAAGCCTATGACCGCATCTCCCACGCCATAACTCAAACCTTCATATAAAGAGGCTTCTATTCCTTTCAGATTGTCTGTAGGGTGGTTGGGCTGAAGCCTGAAGGACAAAGTACCGGGCATTCCTATGGTAGTATTGCAGTGAGCAGTCACCCTGATCTTTCTGGCTCCATATATGAGATCCAAATTGCTCATGATTTTGACTGCTGCTGCAACCATTTCACTGGTCAGCCCCTTGCTTATCCTCCTTATCTCTCCCGAAGCTGTTTCATTTGAAAGTATAAATTCTCTGAGCTCAGATACGGACCAATTTTTTATTTCGTTGTATATGCTTATATTGACAGCATCCTGGATGACTCTTGTAACCTCGTCCTGTTCATAAGGAACTACAGGATTGTTCCTAAGGTCAGAAAGTGTGAGATTAGAAAGAACTTCTTTAGCTGCTACTCTCTCTCTCATATTGGACGCACATACTCCCGCCAGTCTATCCCCAGACCTTTCTTCATTTGCTTTTCCTAAAACTTCTTTAATATCCTTGAATTGATATACCTGTCCAAATAGTTTAGTCTTTAGTCTCATCTGCTCACCCACTTTACTAAAAATTAAAGATCAGAGTCTTAATAACCACAGGCACAACTCTTCCGTCTCCCATAGGCTTACCTATGTCAATGTAGTCACCGTTCTCAACACTTATGTTATCAATACAAATTATGTCCCATTTCCCCTTAAGCTTTGAATAAAGCGTCTGCCCAAGGGCTTTTGCCATATCATTCTCTATTACCACAATCAGATAATCAAGGTTTTTCAAGTAGTCCCCGACCCCATCCAGTATCTTGTCAGCAACATTTACAACATCCACAAAGCTCGGATTTTTTATGCCGTTTAATGCGACTGCAAATTGCACATCTATTTGTTCCAGATCATATATATTCAGATGCTGCATGATATTTTCCTGAAAATTCCGCATATCACCTGATTCATCTTCATCAGGCATCTTTATAATAGGAATATTTTTTAATGGAAAACAGTCTTTTGTATAGGTTATAGTGCTGCCGCTTATTTCTACAGTGTGAGCACCTGCCCCAACTACTGTTGCTCTTATGGTTTCACGGGGTTTTACCGGTTTTATTCTTTCGGTAATTATCGATTTGCTTATATAGTTTCCAAGCAAAATACCCAGGTCATCATACTTATAGACTTCCTTATCAGTAGGGTTGTATATATAGTCTGCAACCCCGCCTGAAAAAGTTATATAATCTATCGAATAGTTTCTTTTCAAATCTCTTCCTGTGAGCATTATATCCAAAGCTTTTGATTTCGGCAGCAAACCTAAAACTTCTTCTATTACTCTAACCATCTGTTTACATATAGCTTCTGACTTTTCTATAGATAGGGGCTGATTTTCGGATAAATCAATACCACTGATTTTTAATAAATTTTTTATTTTAGGAGCTATATATTCAACTATTTCAGTGCCCCTCCTCAGCTTTACCAATCTTGCGCCTATATCAAGGCAGGCTGTATCTATTACTTTCCCATTTCTGAATACCGCAATATTTGTTGTGCCTCCGCCAATGTCCAAATTAATGGCTACACATTCTTCGTCTTTGGATAATTGCTCTGTCCCGGAACCTTTTCCTGCAATTATCGACTCCAGGTAAGGCCCTGCCGTTGCAACTACAAATTCTCCTGCAAATCCGGACAAGCTTTTAAGTACCAGCGCTGCGTTTTCTTTGTGAGCAGTTTCTCCGGTTATTATAATAGCTCCGGTACTTATGTCCTGGGGCAGTAATCCTGCATTCCCATACTCTCTTTCAACAATTTCCCTTACCCTTTTGCTATCAATTCTCCCCTGATCAATAAGCGGGGTAAAATATATATCGCTTCTATAAATTACTTTTTTTTCTATTATCTCTATTCTTGGTACTGAGTATTGTGAGGCCGTATTTCTCATAATAATGCTGCTGAATACCAACTGTGTTGTTGTCGTTCCAATATCTATACCTACACTTATAATTTTTTCATCCAATAATATTCTCCTTTCAACAAAAAGAAGCCAAAAGAATACTTTAAATATCCTTTTGGCCTCTTTGCCTTTTTAGAAATACCGCATTGTATTTCTTATTCATTTTTAAAGTCAAATACTATTCTCGTTCCCATAGCAGATTCTATATTTAAATTACCACCCAATTTTTCTTTAACTATACTTCTTACTATATTAAGACCTAGACTCCCAGGCCTTATGGATTTATTGTCAAATCCTATTCCGTTATCTGCTACTGTTATATTGGAATACATTATTCCCTTTTGTATCTTTATTTGAATATTCCCTTCGCTTCGGTCTTTAAAAGCGTACTTCAAAGAATTCTGTAAAAGCTCATTTATCACCAAACACACAGATGTTGCCTTATCTGAGCCCATCATTATCGTGTCACCTTCGACTTCAATTTGTATCTCCTTATTCAGAGCTGAGTCAAAATTAACTGTAGTATCTATAAGTTTTCCAATAATTTTTTTTATATCTACATCATCAATGCCATTATTGGCAAGTATCTCGTGAGTTATTGCTATACTTAATATGCTGTTTATTATATCCTTTATTAAATTCTTTGCCTGTTCATCATCAATACGCCTGGAGCGTAGTCTTAATAAGCTTGCTATAGTCTGAAGATTATTCTTTACTCTATGATGAATTTCTCTTATTGCTACAGATTTCAGTATAAGTTCCTTTTCTTTTTCTTTTTCTTCCGTAATGTCCTTAACGAGCATTGTCAAACCATTTATTTCATCTTTACTATTTGTAACTACATATTTAATTTGTAAAGTTAGTTTTCCAACAACAGTTTCGCATATTTTACAGTTTTCTATTTTTAAGACATTAGTGAATGTACTTTCATCCAATACAAGATTATTGAAATTCATACCAATAATATCATCTTTGTAGCCTAGCTCCCTGTAAATGGTACATGCAGCAGGATTTGCATATATAGCTATACCTTTTATATCAAAAAATATTATAGCGTCATTTATATACTGCGTTATACTATTTTCATAATCCGTCTTTCTGTAGTCAAGTAACGATTCAGTCAACTGTTGAACTGTATCTGAAAATATTTCTATCTGCTTACTATGATTAAGATCGTCAGTAATATCCTGCTCCATTATTAATGCAGCTATAGTTTTCTTCTCAGGATTCTTTATTGAAACAACACTTTGTTTTACATTAGCATATTCTTGCGTTACTGCTTTCAGGTCTCTGGTTACCATTCCTGTTTCAAGAGTCCTTAAAACTGCAGGTTCATTTTCTCTTAAGGCCAGTTGTCCTACCACCGAATCCTTATATATGGAAGAATATACACTAGGCTTAGCCTCTGCTATAACTACGGCTATATTGGAATCCCTGGTTAAACAATCAATAAATACATCTGCACTTACCAGGTCTGATATTGTTGGCAGTATTTCAGCAAATTTTATTAAAATGTTAATATCATCAACTGTTAAATTTGTATGCTGTTTACATAGCTCATAAAGTACTTCATGTGAAATCATTTATTATTTTCCCTTTCATTCATTAAAATGATTTCTGCAATCTGCTTCATTGTACAACGTTTATCCATGCTGAGCTTTCTTATATGGCTATAGGCTTCATTTTCATTCATTCCATGTTTTTCTATAAGTAAGCCCTTTGCAATATCAATGGTTTTTCTACTATCAAGAGTTTCTTTGATTTTATCATAGTCTTGCTTCATTTTTTTTATTTCTTCTGCTTTTGCTATTGTTATTTCTATTGAGCTCAGTAAAGTTCTTTCCTCAACAGGCTTTACCAAATATCCCATTACTCCCGATTCTTTTGCCTGCTCAATAAATTCATTTCCACTATAAGCAGAAAGTAAAATAACAGACAGAGCCAGATTTTCACTTATAATCAGTTTTGCTGCTTTTATTCCATTAAGTAAAGGCATCTTTACATCCATTAGAACTAAGTCAGGCTTTTGTTTCCTGCACATCTCGACTGCATCAAATCCATCTGCAGCTTCGCCTGCTACATCATATCCGTTTTCTTGGAGTATTTCGCATAAGTCCATTCTAGTAATAGGCTCATCATCGACTACTACTATTCTTCTCATTTTTTTACCTCCTAGTAAATAACTTTTTCTGCGCCATTGCAGAGTTGCAGAGAAGTAAAACTAAAATTATTTAAAATGCCATATCTACATAACCTGTAATAAATATAAAAACTCCCAAAAACAAGACACTGTCTTATTAAGGAAGCTTCCATGCTTTTAATTATACGCCATTGTATAATTTCATTTTTCAATTAACATAATATTTTGTACCTTAATTAAAATTTTAATATAACTACAGCCCTATGTCAAGAATAAATTTATAATTCAATTTAATTATAATTCTTTCAGTATGTATCTCTTCCGATAAAAATACAGCATCCTTTGCATGGGAGAGATGGACATGTATGAAATGAAACAGGAGTATCTTACAGGAATAGACTTCATTGATAAAGAGTATGCAAAGCTATTTTCTATTGCCAATGAAATCTATGAACTGCTGGCAAACCAGTTCATACCGGATAAATATGATTACATAATGAGGGTAATCAATGAATTGAAGGATTACACAAAGTATCATTGAGCCTGGCTTGGTTCAAGCAATGTCTGAAATATGCAGGAAGGAATATGTATGGCTGGATCTAATTTCTTCATCGCCTGTCAATAAAGTAAATATTGCTTTAACAGGACATGAGCTAATTGCATGCATAAGTTTTTCGTGATCTACTGTTTTATCTGTCGTTTTAAGCGCCTGCTTTGTTTTTTTCTTATCCTTGGCGAAAGAAAAAATCAGAAATATAATGGTTCCAACCCACATTGCCAGTGTTAATAAATCCATATGAAACCTCCTATAATCTATTTAATAGGATTATAGAGGAAATTCCCAGCTTAAAATATACACCTATGTTTCTTTTTGCTATAATGAATAATAAACAGGAGAGGATTATATGACAATCAATGAACTGCAAAACATACTCATACTTTCCAATATAGATTCCGCCGTTTTGAATAAGTGCCTTACAGAAAATCAAGTATTCATCCGGCACTATGCAAAAGGGGCAACGGTACATCATCAGCATGATACCTGTAATGTACTTGATATTGTGTTGTCAGGCAGTCTTGTGGCATATTCCTTGTCGGAAAACGGTTCTGCGATTACAATGTTTGAGTTTCGTAAAAACAGTATCATCGGAGCCAATTTGCTGTTTGGAGATAATCATATATACCCGCTGAATATTTACAGCGTGGCAGCTTGTGACTTGCTTCATATAACCCGGAGTGCCGTTATGGAATTCCTACATGATTATCATTTTGTTATGCAGTATATAAAGTCTTTGTCTCTGAATTCCCAAGGCATGAATCGAAAACTTACAATGCTGACACAAAAAACACTTCAGGAAAACATATTGGATTATTTCAGACAACAGTCCATCATTCAAAAATCTTCAACAATTATTCTTCCAATCAGCAAAAAAGAGCTTGCTGACTACTTAGGCGTTCAAAGACCATCACTGTTCAGAGAATTGAAACGATTAAAAGATGAAGGAATTATTGAAATTCATAATCGCTCCGTTAAAATACTGTAGTCATGCAGTAAATTGTATGGCAATTTGCTGCACAGCTCTAGTATCTAACCACTCTTCCATAGCTTCCCAGACATGCTTTACCATCTTTAACGGCAATTTTACCGTTTAGTATAACATGCTTTATCCCAACAGGCGGTAAAGTTGAGTGGTTATAATCTTCAAATCCGGTGATTTCATTAAAATCAAATACCGTAATATCTGCCGTCTTTCCTGTTGATAGCTCCCCTATATCCCGGATACCCAAGGTTTTTGCCGGCAGTAATGTGCACTTTTTTATAGCTTCTTCCAGACTGATAGCCTTTTTCCCCCTGACATATTTACCTAGTAAAAGCGGATAATTGCCGTATAAACGCGGGTGTTGTACACCGGCAGGTATACTGTCGGAACCTACCATTTGCAGCGGATGCTTTATCAGCTTTATAGTATCCTCTTCCGAAAATACATTTAGGGTCACTATTCCTACTCCGGTTTGTTCTTCTATTAACAGATTCGCTGCAAAGTCTACCGGATGCATTCCCATATCTTTAGCAATAGACCCAACAGTTTTGCCAATGTAAATCCGGTTTTTTTCTATTTTTACGGAGGTTATAAGTATTCCGCTCCAGCCATTAATTGCACTATAGTTATCCCATCCCCTATAGCGGGTTTTTGTGTTTGAAAGCTCCATCTTTACTTTTTCCAACATTTCTTTATCCTTTAGCCTGGCTATTAAATCATCGCTTCCTTTTGCTGTGATCCACGGAGGTAAAAGTTGTGTCATTAATGTGCTTCCGGAAAGATACAGATGTTCATCGAATGTGATATTTATGCCCTTTTCAACCGCTTTTTCAACACACTCAATAAGTACTTCGGCACTACACCCAAGCTCCCTGGAATTGTACGACCGCATATGAGAAATATGAAGCTTCACTTTTGAACCTTCAGCAATAGCAATTATTTCGTCCAAGGCATCAACAATGGAACTGTCATGGTTCCTAAGATGAACCATAACTATCCCCTCATATTTCTTTACAACCTTGCACATTTCTACAAGTTCATCTCTTGAGCTGAAAATAGCCGGCATATACTGCAGTCCCAAAGACATACCAAAAGCCCCTGCCTCCATTGCCGCATCAACAATTCTACACATGTCAGAAAGCTCATCCTTACCGGGTATTCTGTTTTCAAACCCCATTACATATGTCCTGACTGCTCCATGAGATATTAGTGCTGCAAAGTTATTTTTTAGTCCTCTTGAATTTATTTCATTGAAGTATTTATTTAAATCACTGAATTCCCATCTAATACCCGGATTACCCACTACACCACTGATATAATTCTTCCACACCTTTCTTTCAGTTTCTATACAAGGTATAACTCCTAAGCCGCATTGTCCAACCAATTCTGTAGTAACACCCTGCAGCAGCTTCAAATTCTCAATTGGCTGACCCATAAAAGGCACCAGATCATTATGGCTATGCACATCAATAAACCCAGGTGATACTACTAACCCTGATGCATCAATAACCTCTCCGGCTTTATAGCTTAATTTTTTTCCAATATCAACAATTCTTCCTTCACTGATTGCGATATCGGCTTCATAAGATGCGCAGCCTGTCCCATCAATTATTAATCCGTTCTTTATCAGAATTTCTATCAATTCAATCACCCCACTGTTATGCTGTACTGCATCTTTAAAGAATAAGCTGGTAATAAATCAGCCTTTCAATTAAGTCCTTTTACACTATAATATCTAATTCTACTTTAGCAATAAAAAGTCCTATTTACCACAGCATTTTTCATACTTCCAGCCACTGACCCTCTCCATCACATTATTTTTCAGCGGAAATGAGGGAAATCGACAGATACTCCGTATCCCGTTAACGTCTTCCTCATGATTTTTTATCTAAAGGGGTTTTTTCGGTTGATAAACTGGTATATCATATAATTTGTATATTTGTTACAAAGGAGTGGTCAGATGGGAGCAACTGAAACCGGCTTTATAAACATAGTAAATGCCAGAGAGAACAATTTGAAAAATGTGTGTGTAAAAATCCCGAAAAAACAGATGACAGTTTTTACAGGCGTTTCAGGCTCCGGAAAATCCTCACTTTGTCTTGACACAATAGCTGCAGAGTCAAGGCGTGAGCTTAATGAAACATTTCCTAGCTTTGTCCAGCAATATCTGCCTAAATACGGTAGACCGGATGTTGAAAAAATAGAAAATCTTCCTGTTACAATAGTTTTGGACCAAAAAAAGCCTGTCGCCAATTCACGTTCTACTGTCGGCACATATACTGATATATATTCCCTTTTAAGGCTTCTGTTTTCAAGAGTAGGTAAGCCTTTTACCGGATATTCCGACAGTTTCTCCTTCAATCATCCCTCGGGAAAATGTCCGCGCTGCGACGGGTTGGGGACTGTGACAGATCTGGACATTCACAAGCTGGTGGATTTCAATAAGTCATTAAATGATGAAGGGGTAATTAATTTTCCGGCCTTCACGACAGGCGCTTGGCGTTGGAAAAGATATGCCTACAGCGGTCTTTTCGACCTGGATAAGAAAATAAAGGATTATTCCAAGGAGGAGCTTGACTTATTCCTGTATTCTCCTCAAGTAAAGCTTAAAAATCCTCCTCCCCAATGGCCCAAATCTGCCAAATTTGAAGGAATATATCCCAGAATGTACAGGAGTATAATAAATACAAAAGAAGGTAAGCTCCATCAGAAAACATTGGACAAAATGATAGCAAACCACATATGTCCGGAATGCGATGGCTCAAGACTGAATGAAAAGATACGAAGCTGTAAAATAAATGGCAAAAACATTGCCGATGTTACCGGAATGTCCATACCTGATGCAATAGAATTTGTAAAAGCCATAGATAACTATCTGGCGCAGGACTTGAAAAGAGAGCTCACCAAACGTCTTACAGCCTTGATGGAAATCGGTCTCGGATACCTATCCCTGAACAGGGGCATAGGAACCTTATCCGGAGGTGAAGCTCAAAGGATTAAAATTGCCAAGTATATCAATTCTGCCCTTACAGATATAGTCTATGTGCTTGATGAGCCCAGTGCAGGCCTTCACCCACATGATATAAAGCTTCTTATAAACTCCCTTATCAAGCTGAAAAACCATGGAAACACAATTTTGATTGTAGAGCACCACAGGGAAATTATTAAAATAGCGGATTTTATAATTGATATGGGACCAAAAGCAGGAATCCACGGCGGTGAAATAATATTTGAAGGAACTTATTGCGAGCTTGTCAATTCCGATAACCTTACCGGAAATCTGATAAAGAACAAGGAACCGCTTAAAACAAATTTTCGAAAGCCAATTGATTGGTTTTTTATTGAAAATGCTGATTTACACAACTTGAAGAATATTTCGGTTAAGCTGCCTTTAGGTGTTCTTACAGTGATTGCAGGGGTCGCTGGCTCAGGTAAAAGCTCTCTAATGGAATTCTTCCGAAGTGTTTATCCTGAAGAAATAATTTCAATCCGTCAGAAGGATATTGGCATAAATCTGCGGTCGACACCGGCAACATACCTTGATATTTCGGACGATATAAGGAAGCTTTTCGCCGCTTTTAACAAGTTAAGCCATACGTTATTCAGCTTCAACTCAAAAGGGGCTTGTCCCGCTTGCGGCGGCAAAGGAGTCATCATCTCAGACATGTCCTTTATGGATTCCATTGAAACAATCTGTGATGCATGCCATGGAAAACGGTTTTCAGAAGAAGTTCTCAAATATACTTATCGTGGTAAAAATATCGCAGAGGTACTGGATTTTAGTGTTGAGGAAGCTATCGAATTCTTTCAGAGTGAGGGATTTGTGAAAAAACTCAAGTCCCTTGAAAAGGTAGGCCTTGGTTATCTTCACCTCAACCAGTCCATGACGACTTTATCCGGCGGAGAACTTCAAAGGGTTAAGCTTGCAAGCCAGCTCAACCGGAAAGGGACTATTTTTATATTAGATGAGCCTACAGACGGACTCCATCCTGATGATGTCAAAAAGCTCATGAGGCTTTTTAACCAATTGGTGGATTGCGGAAACAGCCTTTTTCTCGTTGAACACAGCCTTGATGTAATGAAGGATGCCGATTATATTATAGAACTTGGTCCAGGGGGCGGCATGTCAGGCGGAAACATACTTTTCTCCGGAACACCCGGAGAAATGCTTAAATCCGAAGTGTCGATAACACAGCACTATTTAGCCGAGAGCCTTCCTGATACGAAAAAATCATAGGAAATATTTTTTTCAGCATATTCAAGCAAGCAATAAAAAACCTATTAAGCACTAAGCTGTACCCTTGATAACATTATATTAAAGCATTATGGCTTAGAAATGCGCTGGAAAGATAAGTATGTAACTGTTATAATTATTTGTATGCCATTATAAAATTTTTATATAATTGTATATTGGAGGAATTAATATGACCTTAAGCTTTACAGTAATTTTTGAGATACTTTTCAATGTTGCTTATCTTATTATCATTTGGTCTATTGTTGGTAAAATGACCTCGCAATATGGCAGAGTCAGTATAGGTGACAAGCCTGTTGCTAAGCGGCTGATGGTAGGCTATACGCTTCTGGCACTAGGAGATACGGGACATGTGGGCTTCAGAGTTTTAGCATATGCCATAGGCGGACTTGAATCAAAGCTTTCGATTGCAGGCACTCAAATTCCTATTGTAGGATTAGGTTCTGTCTGTACTGCATACACAGTTACAATACTATATATGCTTATAGTTGATACTTGGAGGGTACGCTTCCTCAAAAAAGTTGATGCATTATACATACTGCTTCAGACAGTTGCCGTCTCACGCCTAATAATTATGCTGTTCCCCCAGAATGAATGGACTTCGGCAGTAACTCCATTTGACTGGTCTATGTACAGGAATATGCCCTTAACCTTTGTTGGGCTTGTTATTGCAATACTATTACTGATTGATGCCAATAAGGACAATGACAAAACATTTAGAAATTTTGCCTATTTCATTTTTGCTTCGTTTTTCTTCTATCTACCGGTAATCTTATTTTATCAAATAGCGCCAATGGTTGGTATGCTTATGATTCCTAAGACAATAGCATATCTGCTGATGGCATATTCTACCTATAAGAGGTTTTTTAAAAAAGCAGCAGCTTCACAAATGACACTAGATATGTAAAAAGTAAAGGCAGGCAATATTAGGCGCTATTGCCCCTCTTCCCTAAGATCAACGCAGTAATGAACAAAAGCATTTCAAGTCCTGTTTCAACAAATATGGCAATAAACATATATGAATATATGGCAAAGTCGTATAGTTCCACAGCGTTACCAATGGCGGTCATGCTAAGCACAAACGCAAGAAGCACAGCAGGATAAACAATGGGCTTATAGCTATTAAGCCCTGCAACCTGGGATATCCCAAGACTGAAAGCCCACATCATATTTGCCGATGTCATAACTCCAGCCGCTACAGATAGTGCAAAATATATGATTTCCAAGCGTTGGAGAAAATCGCCTATACTGGCCCATCTCGCAAGCCGTATGCCCGGGTTCACCATATTCCCTGCCCGTTCTGCGCCAAAGATTCCTACACCGAAGACAATCACCAATCCGATCATGGAAACACCTAAAGTTACTGCAATAAACTTGGCCAGGAACCCGTTTTCAGGTTTGTTGCAAATCGGTATGTACATTCCCATTATAATGCAAGTACCGATGAAGCTGAGAATAAATGGTATACCTGTTAAAATAGGGTATGCCCCTTGAGCGAGTATCGGTTTAAGGCGGTGTATCTCTAATTTAGGTATTAGCAATGCAAACAAAATAATCAGGCTTAACAGGTATATTGGGCCTAGAACTTCACAAGTCCTTGCAATCGCTTCTATTCCCTTTTTTATGCCGTATGCTATCACTATAAAACTCATAGCAAGAGTTAATGCAACAGGTGTCCTCAATAGAAAAAAACTCGAAATCAACTCAGTGAGTGACCGCATCAAAGCAGAAGCAACCAGGAGGTAGAAAAGCGGGAACATTATACCTACGATTCTTCCGGCATATTTACCAAGAATACTTATACTGTACTGCACAGTGTTCTGTCCCGGAAAGCGAAGCCCCATATATGCATACACCATAGCCAGGAGGACGTCCAGAAACCATGCGCCTGCCAGTGATAGCCATGCATCACGGCCGGCATGGAAAATCAACAGTCCTGGTATATCCAGTATTGCAAAAGCTGCTATTATGCTGAAGAGCATCCAGACAAACTGGTTTGTGCTGATAATACCCTTTTCCTTCATACCAAATCGCCTTTCATATGTAATTTAACGGTGTTGGAATACTGCTCTCCCTAAAGTGCCAATAGATCTATCTATCAAGCTTAAAAGGGTAGGAAACCCCAAATCACTCATGATTTGGGCAAGCAGCGCAAACCCCAGCAATATTCCAAACACAGTCAATTCCTTCCATTGCTTTTTTTTAATTAATGGAAGCCCATCAACTGCAAAAATCAAAATAGCCACTAACAGTATTACAATTATCAAAATCAAATCAGTTCCCTTCCATATATTTCGCACTAAACATTTTAAATTGATTTCAAATAGTGCGAAATGTTTTCATTGATTCATATGCTGTGAAAAGTACATTATCGATAACACAAAAGTAGATGTCTCTACTGCTTTTGTAATGATAAATCTTTTTCACAACATATATTTATTTTCTGCTAAGACCTGTATGGTTCACTTTTGCATTTACTTCTATATTTATATCAATATCCGGGTAATACTCATACCAGTTAGTACTTAACTGTTCCCAGTATTTCGGATACTTGCCGAAGATATAATTCCCAAATCCGAAAACATCTGATTCCAGCATTTTTGATTTGTTAAACGCTGCAATTATCTGCTTTTTTATTTTTTCCGCCAGCAAATCCTGCACTTTATCAATGACTTCGTTTTGTTGATAATCGATATTTGCCTGGCTTTCCAATATATCTGACGCTACAACTACATTAATGTTCATCAATATTTTCTCATCCTCTATCAAAGGTTTGATTCTGGAATCCGCCTTTTGAATTCTTAAAACCACATCCTTACCATCCATCTGGATCTTAAGGTCGCCCCACCTTATTTTACCTGTGACCCATAAAAGTCCGGTACTTTCTTCATTATTCATCCAGCCCACCATTTTATCTTCTTTGAATACTGCAGTGTTTTCAATAATCAGGTCATATTTATTCGACTCTTCAGCTCTTGCACCTGCTTCCTGTTTTACTTTAGCCGCAGGTATTTCAATCAGACTTATTCCTGATGTATAAGGCTCACTGCCTTTTTCCCAGATGAGGTTCAAAATGTCAACCATAGTGTTGGCCGAAAAAAATAATGCCGGCCTGTTTCTAATTATTCCTTCGATTATCTTACCTGTACTGGCACCTGGCTCGACACTGGTACTGATACTAAAAATCCTGTCAAATTGACCTTCCTTTGCAATCAATAGCCAAACAGCACTCGTTATTTCAGGATCTCTCTCAAAATAATTAGCTATAGGGGTGATTCCTATTGAGCTCACCAGCTCTTCAGATAAAACAACAGCGCTTACATGGGAAAAGTACGTCCTGCGAAAGTCTGATGCAGCAATCTTCTGTATGGCTTCAGATATTGTAGGAGCTGTTGCCTCATGCAATTTGATCGTTGCGCCGCCTGCGCCATCCATTTGTGTACCGGAAGACTGCTTTTGCTGAGACATTTCATGTATAATCACTTTAATCTGTCCGCCAGAAGAATCCATGCCTACAAGGGTTACAAGCCCCAGTTTTTCAGGTTCGACTAAATCCCAGCAGCCCGTGAGCAGCATTGATAAAGCTATTATTATTGAAACAATAGTTTTTTTCATTGCTGCCCGCCTTTCATACGCCTTGAGTCAAGAGCACCATATGCAGGGCGCCTGACCATAGCCCACCATGGAGCGCGTACTGCTGTATCCTTCAAATCACCGATCCTTAAAGGCGAAAAAGGGGCCATGTATGGCTTTCCAAAACTTTCTAAAGAACAAAGGTGCAGCATTAAAAATAACATACTCATCATAATGCCAAACATTCCAAGCACGGACGCCAGCAACATGATTAAAAGCCTTGATATCCTGACCGCTAGTGAAATATTGTATTGCGGAATAGTAAACATGGAAATAGCTGTCAAAGCCACTACAATCACCATTAAAGGAGATACAATTTTTGCCTGTACTGCTGCCTGGCCAATAACCAATGCTCCCACAATGCTCACCGCCTGGCCTATAGGCCTTGGCAGACGAACACCTGCCTCATGAAGGATTTCAAATGTAAGTGTCATTGCAAACGCTTCTGCAGAAACAGGAAGCGGTACTTCAGTTCTCGCCGACATAATGCTTGTTAGCAGTTCTGTGGGGATCATCTCCTGATGGTAAGTGCTCACTGCAATATATAGGGGAGGCAGATATATTGAAATACCAAACGCAAAATACCGTATAAGCCTGATCATACTGGAAAATATATATCTGTTGTAGTAATCCTCGGCGGACTGCATCAGGGAGGGAAACTCACCCGGGGCTATGAGCACCACAGGAGTATTGTCCACAATGATTGCTGCCCTTCCTTCCAGTAGGGAAGCTGCCACAACATCCGGCCTCTCTGTATTGCGCATCTGGGGGAATATGGAATATGGATTATCCTGGATTAATTCCTCTATATAACCACTTTCGAGCACCCCGTCAATTTTTATTCTTTCGAGCCTTCTCCTGACTTCATTGTAAAGACCTTCCGGGCATATACCCTTTATGTATGCTATACATACGTTTGTTTTCCCTGCAGTACCTATTTTAAGTAGTTCAAATACAAGGTTGGGGGTATGCAGTCTCCGCCTGATAAGCCCTATGTTAACGCTTAAAACTTCGACAAATGCCTCCCTGGGACCCCTTACCACCGGTTCGACATCGGATTCTGCCACAGCCCTGTGTTCATATCCCTTGACGCTTATGATATATGCCTCATTTATTCCTTCTATCAAAAGTCCGGTATCTCCCATAAGCAGCCCATCCAAGAATTCATTAAGATTTTTTACCTTCGTTATCTGACCTCTTGTTATGAGGTTACCGGCTTGAAGCTGTTCTATCATTTCACCGCCTGTATTCAGTCCGGAAGTATATGCATCAAGCACAAGCGGACGCACGATAAGCAAGTCTGCAAATCGTGCGTCAACCAGATTATCAATATAGATTATAACCGCTGATCTTGCTTCGCTTCTGCCCAACGTGATATTCTTAAATACGATATCTGCATTACTGCCCATGATATTCTTTATTCTATCCATGTTTTCGATTAATAAAGAGGATATTTGCATGTTTTTCAATTCGTCTTCGCTATAGCCATTCTTATGCTTCTGTGCTGCGTCCTTTTCATGTGGCGAAGTTTGTCTTTTACCATTAGGACTAGAAAGTTTTTTTATATATTTAATCATATTTACCTCTATTGTCTGCAATTTGTTAAGCTATAAATATAATTGGTATATTTGAAAAAAAATATACTTTCAGATATTTTTGTATAGTATGCCGGTATATTTATCATAGGGCCTGTATCTGAAATAATCGGCGTTAGCAATTTGATGAAGTAATTCCACTATATAAATCGCACTAAGAAGATTACATTGAATAGCTGCGATTTATAACTTCAATGAAAATGTTTCGCACTATTGAACTCTTATGCAATGGATTTAGTGCTAAACATATAGGTGTGAAAATGAATGAATAGTATAAATTTAAAAATAGCAAAACCCTCTTGAAACCAAGAGGGCCGCTATATATCAAAATTTAAATTTTACCTCAAAGCTTTAGTAGTGACTACCCTGCTAAATGTTTTGCTTATCACCTTTCACCTTTGCTTTTTTCCGTTGTCTGACACACTCAGTCAATAAGTACTCGATTTGCCCGTTTAAGGATCGAAAATCATCCTCTGACCAAGCCACTAGTTCCTGCCAAAGGGAGGATGATAACCGCAGCAAAACCTGTTTCTTATCCTTCTCCTTATTTTCCATATATACCCATCCATTTTCTGTTATTTAGTATAAGGATCCACTGTTTACGATAGGCTGAGCGTCCTTATTCCCGCAGAGGATAACAAGCAGATTGCTGACCATAGCAGCTTTGCGTTCTTCATCAAGCTTCACAATATCATTTTCATTCAGCTTTTGAAGGGCCATTTCAACCATTCCCACAGCTCCCTCGACTATCATCTGTCTTGCATCAATAATAGCAGAGGCTTGTTGTCTCTGAAGCATTACAGCAGCAATTTCCGGAGCATAAGACAAATGCGTAATTCTCGCTTCAATAATTTCCAGACCTGCTATTTCAACCTTTGATTGAATCTCTGTTCTAAGCATTTCTGCAACTTCCTGACTACTGCCACGCAGAGATTTTTCATTATTATCATTTGGTGCATCATAGGGGTAAAGCCTGACTATGTTTCGAAGTGCTGAGTCACATTGAATAGATAGATACTCTGTATAGTTATCTACATTAAACACTGCCTTTGCTGTATTTACAACCTTCCAGATCACAACTATCCCTATGACAATCGGGTTACCCAATTGATCATTTATTTTTTGCTTATCATTGTTTAAGGTCATAACCTTCAATGATATTTTTTTATTTGGAATACTCATTGCACTTTGAGCATGCATAGTATTTTTAATAGTCGGCGCTGCTTTTTCAACAGCTGTTGTACCAGTAGATGTCGATGCTGTACTCGGATTCGTAGCTGTAACAAAGGGATTTACAAAGAAGAATCCCTCCCCTTTGATAGTACCGTAGTATTTTCCAAAAAGGGTAAGAACGAGTGCCTCATTTGGCTTTAATATTTTAAGCCCTGCAAACAAAATCGGTCCTATGATTAAAAAGTAAATACTGCTTACAACTAACAGTGTAATTCCAAGGCCGCTAAACATTTCATTTCCAATGATGATAATACCAAAAGCCAGGAAGGCTATCATCAGTACAATGTTAAGCAATAACATTACCATACCATTTTGGGCATTAGGTATTATTTCCTCATGAGCTAAATGCTTCTCAGCCGTTTTATTTACCTCTGACATTTTAAAAGCCCCTTTCTATTTTTACTATAAATATGATATCAAATTGATATCATATTTATAGTAAACTTAAATTTGATATTTGTCAATAATATTTTCCAGACATCAAATTAGTAACTATTTATAAACGACAGATTTGGGGTATACTTCGTTTATTATGGCTCAATTTTTTACCCTTCAGTTCACTAGAATAATAAAACCATTAATATAAAACTCCGGAATCTGTAAAAAAAACATTAAATTTCTATATCTAATTAATTCTTAATGGAGGAATTTATATGGAAATGTCGAAAGCTATATTTTATAGTTCAAATTATATAGTTTAGCGGTGAGGTGCAGACAAACACATTGTACGCAAAAATAATAGAACGAACCATCTTGCACCTCTAAATGCATAGCATTGAATATACTACGATTCAATCGATCTTTTGAGAAAAGGCAACAAGACATAAAAAACGTAAATGGAGGGCTGAATACTAAAATGAGTAATCCTTATAAAACCCGTGAAGGTGGCGCAACTGTCACTGTATTTGTGCCATATGACTGCGGTAATCATTGTCCTTTTTGCATTAACAAAAAGGAATATGAAAATTTAGAGGGATTTAGTGTAGACCGCATCTGTGATAGCATTGAAATTATGAACGATATTACTCCATACTGTGATTTTGTTTTCACGGGAGGCGAACCGTTTGCGGATCTTGAGTCTCTTCAGATTATGTTAGATAAGCTTCCGTCAACTCATAAAGTTTACATTAATACGACACTTCCGATTCTACCAAATCATACCGCTGATGATTTAGTAGATTTTATAGCGAGAAATAAAAATAAAATTACCGGAGTAAATGTTTCTCGTCATCATGTAAAATATGTGCAAGAATGTAGTGATGATATTTTTCCGAGAATCGCAGTACCGGTAAGAATTAACTGTGTTTTATATCGCAACTATCCAAAGCAGGATTTAATTAAGCATATAGAACGCTTTAGAAAGTATAATATTCCTATCCAGTTTAGATTTGATTATACAGACACAAAGCCGGATAATCTTTATGACGAAGAGAATGATATGATTTTCAAACATCTAAACTCTATCTGCAGTTATACCGGGTTGGATGGTTGTAGAATGCGCTGCGGGTATTATTTCGATTACTATGGTCTTCCACTTACTTATCATAAAACACTTCCTTATAGTACGATTAAAGAAAATGATGGTAGGCAGACCTTTGATATTTTATATGATATTATTATTAAACAGAATGGTGATTTACATTCTGATTGGGATGGGACTCTTCTTAATATAGAAGCATATAAGCAAGTATGCTTTGAAAAATATGATTTGAGAAAAATAGTTTAGTCAACTTCAAACATAGAAAAAGAGTACATATCCGATACTCTTATTGTATCAATACTTAAGAATTTCAGAATAGATTCATGTCTATATAATACAAAAGCACTGTATTCACTTACAGAGAATACAGTGCTATATTGCATTAAATGTCAGCCATGTTAGTGTCAATGTTTTTTCTATAGTAATTATAGACAATAGTCAAATTATTGGACTAAATCATATAATGACTTTATTTTAAAAAAGCGAAATAATAATAATTGTTATAAAAAACAAGGTCAAAAAATAGCTGGAATAACCAGTCATAATACCTACTTTAATAGGTTTGGAAGCTTCTTTTTTTGATTTGGCAAACTTCCGTACCCCCAGAAACAATGGGATATAGGGTATTAAAACTAACCATTTGATGAGATCTTTTATTTCATTAACTCTCCATGGCTCTAAAACAAAAAAAGTAATTAAGACAGGTATTACCCCACATGATACTACTAATAATACTGCTCCGGAAACGCCAACAATTCCTGAATAGCATTTCTGATCAGCACTTCTGATTTGATGAGGCCAGAATGTTTTTCTGCTAAACTCAAAATTTAGATAAACAATTATAAAAGCGCATAACGGGGCTATCACTGCACCGTTTGGAGAAACACTATAATTGGTAAAAAAGAAAAAACACATATATACATTCAATAAAATATTAATTGGATATGAAAATGCCATGTTAACAAAAAGATTGTTCATCATTTTATCTAATTTTTTCTCTATAAAAATCAATAGTAAGCTATAAAGAATGTCAATTGATATAATCAACAATAATATACCGGATAAATATAAGTTTATTACCATCAATAATATAATCGAAGAAATTATATAAAGATACAATTCTTTTCGAGTTACTTCCCCTGTCACTAATGGACGGGATTTGTTGAACTTCGAATCATACTCATAATCTTTGATTTCATCTACTGCTCTAAATAGAAAAAGCATAATGAACACACTTAAAATTCCCAGCAATAATTTCAAGTCAATCTTCCAATACGAAATATTGTAAGATAAAATCAATAGACATTCCAAGGATAAGAACCAGAATATCGTATAGAAAAAGTGCAGAAATGGATCAAAAGCCTTGAGATTAAAATTAATAAATCGATTAAAAAGTCCTTTTTTCACGCTAACACCTCTTTCATTTATAGCCTCCTATGGTTTCTCCCTATTTGCCCAAGGGCAATACAGTGTATTTCCTTAACATAAAATAAGAACTAAAAGCATAGATGAAATCAAAAATTGGATTTGGGTTACACCGTATTAATAATTTAATTAGCGGAGATAGGAATGGTAATTTTATCGCCAGAACGGAAAACTTATACAAATTGGTTACCTCTTTTATTTCATTCTGTTCAAGTATGCTATTGAAAATTTTATAGTCTGCCTCGGCTAATTTTAGAATATTATCGGCTTTTAAATATCCTTTTTGAACGGCATACTCGGTTATATTCAATCCTGGATAAGGGTGAAATATTTGGCAACTGAAAGAAAACGGCTTTATTTTCCGGCACATCTTTATTGTTTCATAAGCATCTTTTAATGTCTCTCCAGGTAAGCCAAACATCATGTATGCAACGAGTTTAATTTTATACTTCTTTAACAGTTCTGCTGTACGGTATATTTGAGCGTCAGTAATATTCTTACGCAATACTTTTTTACGGATTTCTTCATCTCCAACTTCAATACCCATCCTTACTGAATGGCATAAATTAGTTTTTGCTATAGCTTTGACAATATCTTCATCAACAAGGTTAGCTCTGATATTAAGAGTAAAAGGAATGTCAATTCTCTTCTTATATTCTTCTAAAAAGTCTATGGTCCATTTTTTATCCAGGTTAAATGTGCTATCTGCAAATGTGATAAGAGAAACCTTGCATCTCTTTGAAAACTCCACAATCTCATCAATTGCTCTATCAATCCTTTTTAAGCGAACCAATTTCCTTTTATCTTCAAAACTATATAAGTTTTTCCATTGATGAATAAAACAGAAACTGCAATCATAATGGCAACCGCTTGAAACATTAAAATTGTAGTTTCTTTGGTTTTGATATATTGGATATTTTAAATATATTTCCCTGTCCGGATACGGCAAAGAGTCGATATCCATCAACGGTCTGATGGGATTTTTAAATATTTCACCATCTTTTTTGACATGAAGGTTTTTAATGTTGGTATATGATTCGCCTTTATCAACAGCATTGACTAATTCCAGTATCGAAGTTTCTCCTTCGCCAATACAGATAATATCAATGCAATCATTATTAATAAAATCAGGAAAATAAGTTGGATGCGGTCCTCCCGCAATAACTATACCAGGTATCCCTATTTTCTTAATATTAGAAGCAATTTCTAAAACCCACTTACTGTCTATAGTCATTACGGAAAAAGCAATAATATCCGGCTTATATTGAATGACTTCATTAATGATTTCATCCTTATTATCACCAAGAATCAGATCACAACTATGGTTATGCAGCTTCAAATAAGCAGATATCTGCATAACCCCTATATATTCTTGCTGCATTAGCTGCTTTTTTTGTATAAAAATTACTTTTGCCATTTGAGTCCCCCCCACTTTCTATAACTTATTTGGAAATTAGCTAAAATACTTTGGCTTTGATAATAACCTCGTTAATAATATCAACAACTTCATCAACGGGGTAAAGATCTTTTGAAAAGCTTAAGCTAATAGATAAACGATTATTCAAAGCGCAACAACCAATTAAAATTGACTGGCTTTTTAAATAAAATGAAATTTTGTCAACCTTGTGTTTTACTAAAGGGTAATCTATATGTCCAAGATTTGAAAATGCAAATGGGGTTAATTGGTCAACCCCGCGCTCCTCAAATTTTTTTTGGCAATTGTCAGTAATATTAGACCGAATATTTTTTTCGTTGGAAGTTATCCTTATAAGATTAGCAATACCATAAGGAATGCCTTTATTCTTTAATTCATATTGACAGCGTATCTGCTTATCGATATTATCATTTCTAAAGACTTGAATAGTGAGATTTGAAGTATAATTTCCGATTTCCTTATTCGATAAGCCTAAATCTTTTCTTATATCGAAAGGATAGGTTATACAAATCCGATCTTTATCTGCGTATTTCTCGTAAAGAACTTTACATAGTATACTGGTAAAATATCCACTGATTGTTTGTTTATTAAGTTTTGCATTTTTAATAACTATAGATGTTTCTTTTTCATCAAAATTATATGACACAAATTTGTATCTTTGTTTATGATTAATGGAATAGTCATGCCGCAAACAATGAATACTTCTCCCATAAAAATCCTTTCCGGCATTTTTACGAAAACTGGTTATGTAGCATATTGCGTTAATCATTGAAGAAACTTTATAAGGGATACGTTTCAAAAAATTACTTTTTTCTGCAGATGATATTGCCGGCAATCCAGTATTTTTTTCTATCTTTTCATCTAAAGTATATCCCAACCATTCATTTAGCCAGTATAAAGCCCCATATCCGTTTGTATAAACGTGATTAACCGCAAAAACAATCTGCTTTTCGTTTATTGGATAAATCTTAACCGGTAAGGTTTTATTAGTCGGTGTGTAGCCTTGATAAACATCTTCTGCTTTATGATAGTAGGATAAACGCTCCTTTTCGATCTCCAATAACCGGTCTAGCTCGTGCTTTTCTAATGGTTCCCAGTTTGCCATATTTTCCTTAACAACAAACTTTTGTTGCATAATAGTATTTTCTTGAATGAATTGTTTATATGAAACAAATAGTCCACTCTTGTCATAGGGTTTCTTGAATTCTACCGAGAAATAAATATCATTCCCAGCAGTAACATCTTCTGAACAATAAATAAAATATGCTGCAATTTTACTAATATCCATGCGGTTAACACCCTCTTTGTTCAAATTTAGGCTGATATAATTTTTATTACTCCTGTAAATGCATCCATCTCTATGATCGCCCCGTCAGGAATAATTTTAGTAACATTATCTACCGAAACTATTGTGGGAATACCGAATTTCCTTCCTGTAATAGCGGTATGAGACAACATGTTGCCGCGCTCGACGATGATTCCTTTGGATGCCAGCATTAGAAACAACCAACCTGGGTCCGTTTCACGCGTTACCAGTATCATATCATCATCAATACTTCCAAAATCATTGGGATTCAGGATAACTTTCGCCCTCCCTCTGATTTTCCCGGGACAAGAACCAATGCCTCTTAAGCTTTCAAAGTCCTGATCAATTCTGGTATAATCAATAATAGAGTTGTCCCTGACCGGTCCATAGGTAGTAACTTGTACAGCCGTCTCAATTTTCCCGTTTTCTATAAACTCTTTCTTTCGGATATCAGCAATCGCCTGAAGATTTTCTGTTACACCAGTACCGTCGATATAACCGAATATTTCATCATGAGTTAAATACAAAATATCTTCCCAGGAATTTAAGACATGCCTCTTCTCCAGTTGATGCCCTATTCCCCTAAAAACATTCTTTGAAAAACCAAAAAGCTCACTCCTGTAGTATCTGGCATTTTCACGATTATTGATTAACCAGCGTGTATATTTGAGAACAGTCGAAATATATAACCTTTTTAACGGTTTTCCATGTAACATATCTTTTAGCCTTTTTTCAGCTTTTGAGCTTACATCTTTTTCATTTTGAATAAATTTGGAAACAGTTAATTCCCGCTTGAGAAAACCCTTTAACATGTCAATTAAAACCCAGGGTTCATGCCTCATGTTAGCCTGATCCATCTTTAATTCCATAAGCCCTCTGTCGCCATAATTATGTAAGTAGTTCTTAAAATCAACACATAGGGACTGTTCTATCTTCTCTGATTCTATCAATTTCCACAGCTCTTTTGCAGGTTTAGTATTGAAAAGCTCCAGTAGTTCCTTATTATGGTTGATATCTTCAGATATTTTAATTGCCTCCATCATAATCTTTACACTTATAAACTTTTCATCCCCGCATAGCAGATCATTTAAAAGTCCAAGGTCTTTTTCCAGCAAGCCTTCTTTTTGAAAAAATTTATGCGCTATACCGTGAAATGTCGGTAAATAGGTATCATTAACCAGCGTTATTCCCCAATGATGCTCACACTCATTCCAGACATTAAAAAACAGTTTTTCGCAAAGCAGCATGTCCATGTCTTCAAATGACTTTCCTCTCAATGGTTTGAATAATTGTTCCCACCAAGCACTGAATTTTGCAATATTACTTTTTTGAAAAACAAATAGTTTTATATTAACAAAAACCGAGGCTAAAACATCAAAAACATATTCTGTCACAGCCCATGCCCGTTCAGATGGACTTTCATTGTTTGTTTTATAAGATGTTTGAAACCCCATTATTTTTTCCCAATATGCTCTGACAAGTGGAAATAATGGCCCCAGGCTATGTAAATGGTAAAATGAGTTTAGTGAATAATATATCCTTCCTCCATGAAAGCCAACCATTTTGTCTATATTCTGGAAGTTATCCTGTAATAACGAATATTTATATCCCATCTTCCTGTATCCATCATAAAAAAACGTGCGGTATACAAGTCTGGCAATTGAATAAGTCAATGGCTTATTGACCCCAGGAAAGCTTTCAGTTATATTGGTATTGGTCCATATCATTTGTTTATCATAATTAATGGCAACCGGACGCGTCTGAAGTATATAGAGTTTGTCATCATCGGTAAAGGTACCTTCAATATCTTGAGGGTATTTAAAAATACTTTCGATCTTTTTGCCTATATCTTTCAATTGCGTAATATGGGAATCATCCAAGCATGGATTGTCTTTAAGGGATTTATCAACCTCTTTTTCACAAACACCCCAACCTTTTTCCCTATCAAAAGTTAGCATTTTTGTTTTTGGAGCAACCTGTTTTTTTATTTCTCCGCTCAAAAAATTAATAAAATAATGATCTACTTCAACTTTTTCCTGAACTACACCTTCACCAATACCAAAACCGGCTGTTATCACTGTGTCTTTTGAAGATACTTTCGGATCACAAGTAAACATTACAAAAGAGCGATTTCCAAAAATCATCTCCTGAATTCCGACTGCAACAGAAAAATTCATAAGACTTATATTGTTCTTTTTCCTATATAATAATGCCTCCTGACTAAAACCCGAAGCCCAGCAACCTTTTATGCGTTCAATTAATTGTTCTTTCTTTACATATAAATAGGTCGTGCTTATTCCTGCAAAAGGGTTATCTTTTGAATCCTCACTTTCCCCTTCAGTAAGCCCAATCATTGAAGCTCTTACCGATACATATGCATTATTGGAAAATAGAAAATCAAAATATTCGTTTATAAGCTTGATATCTCTTTCAGATAATTGCAAAGACGTAAATAGCTGTTCAATTGCTTGGGCATTCTCCAAGATACTTTGATTATTATCAAAATTAATGCCTGGGATAATTTTTTCAATCCGGCTCTTAATTGTATCAAATATTTCTTCATAAAAATGCTTCGACAAACAGAAAAAAGGCGGTATCGGTAAGCCTTTTTTCTGCATAACCTGTTGTGAAAAGAATTTATTTCCAATTAGACTCTTATCAGATATTTTGCTATAAAGAATAACTTTTTTTGATTTAAACATCTTTTAACCCCACTTAAATTTTATAAGCCTTTCAATAACTGAGAGAATACTTTTAAACTATCCTGCCCAGTAATACCGGTTCCGATTTCTGACTCCAATTCCGAAACATCACAATAATGAGACCAACCCAGCAACGATATAAAATCAATAACCGCTTTTAGTTTTTTATTGGGTATACTATGAAGCATTTCTATAAAAAACTGTGGTAAGGGCCTGTAACGAACGGAATATGCAATCTGATAATTATTACAAATGCATGTAACCAGTTCTTTCAAATTATAAAAATTGTTGTATCCAATATTTATAATTTTGTTCACCGGTTTATCTTTGTTGGAAAATACATTATCAACCAACTGCACAATTATCTTCGCATAATCATTAACCGATATGAACGAATATTTATTTTCAGGTGCTGCAAAGATAATCCCTTTTTTCACAACATTGACTATTGCGGCTAATGTTTTATCTCCTCGACCAAAAATAAACCTTGGGCGTAATATATAAGCGCTTTTTTCCCTTTTTTTCATTTCAACCCTGATTAAATTTTCCGCTTCATAGCGGGAAATTGCCAAGTCAGTCATAGGATGCGCAGGAGCTTTTTCTGAAACGAAATCCTGATTCCACATACCATAAACCGATAATGAACTGCCATATATTATTCCCAGTGTATTATCATTAACGTTATTAAGGAGATTTCGAGTACCATTAACATTAGTTTCATAATAGCCTCTTCCATCCCTGTCTGCTTGTTTTCTGGCAAAATGGAGGATACAGTGTTCTTCGCAAGGCAGCATTTCCGGCTTCAAGTTTGCCAGATCACACTTTATAATTTTTACACAATCCGGAACTGGTTCATCAAGCTCTTTTCTGACTAAAGAAACTACTTTATACTTGCCACGGTATAAGGGACTATCCAGAAGTCTAAGGATCTCCGAACCTATGACTCCGGTTCCGCCTAATAAAACAATACATTTCTTATTCATTGACCGATTACCAGATAAACGGAATAAGCCGTTTTCTCCCTTTGCTGTAATCTCCATATTCCTTCAACGAGTTTAAAGCCTTTTCTTCCACAATAATCCTCCTGATTATTGTCGGTACAAAAAATAGGCAATACGCAGCAACACTTACAATATTGCAGAAAAAGATCACAAATCCGAGATGTGCCAAAAGCATTCCTAAATAAGACGGGTGGCGTATAATTTTATAAGGGCCCCGGCCAATGATCCGGTGATCCTCCCTGATCCTTACCCAATGAGAGTAAAAGTCACCCAGGGTTTTCATCGCAACAATTCTAAGTAGAATGCCAATTAAAAAGAAGCCAATTCCAATATACATCCATATACCGGGTTTACTCCAAATCGACGGTATCAAAAGAGCACTGTAAATTATAAATAACCTGGCAAGCAAATAATAATCGAAGGTTTTTTTATCCACGGAGGCAGAATTATTCTGTTCAACTTTCTTAGAATTTAACTTAAATGCTTCAAACATAGACCATGAAACATATAATAAAACTAATATTATACCGCCTGCCCGCATAGATGCCCGCCAACTGTAGAGCTTATAAAATGAACATGCTAAGAAAACGGTATTAATAAGAAAACTGAATTGTAAAGCAGAAGATTTCTTCATATCTCTAATCCTTTTCTTTAAATTTTTATTACTTTTACTCACCAAATGTATGGTAACAATCTCCATTTAACTTTTCCGGAATAGCGCTTGTATTCCTTAAATGTCAGGAGATACTTGTCCTCTACAATGGCGCGGTTAATCACTGCCGCATACCAGAAAACTAAGGCAATGACAGAAAAAACATTACAGCCAATCATTATCAGACCAGTGTGCATAATAATTGTTCCAAGATAAGCCGGATGCCTGATAAACCGATAAATACCCTTGTCAACAGGTTTTGATTTAATTTTCCGTATACGCAAACTATATTGTTCCCCAAGGGATTGCAATGCGTTTATTCTGATTGGCAAACCTACAGCCATGATTATTAAACCAGCAATCACTTGAGAAAGATAAATTCTTGAATTTGGTATATAAACTGATAATAGCAGCAGGTTTTCTGCAGCAATACAAATATCGAGAGTATGTTGATCATTGTTTTCTTCAGTATCTTGAGCCTCTTTCCTGGTTATTTTTCTCTCCAGAATTTTCCACACGGCATAAGTGATAAAAACAGCCCATCCCAAATAAAGATTATCTACCGAAGAATTTTTCCAAAGATGGATAGCAGCCAATGTAGTAATAACCACACTTCCAATATAGGTCATTATCAACGGATAAGCTTGATATAGTTTTGACTTCGTAACCTTTGGCTCACTTTGCACAGTTCGATTCCCCCCTATGTATCTGTTTGTAGCCAAATAACTTATATCGAATAATTTTCCTGGTAAATTCCCTGTATTTTAGTTTTACTCTGTCAGAATAGGTATAGAATTTAATCTTATTCAGGAATATTATTGTACGCAGGAAAAGCAAAGATATAACATAAGGTGGTATTATGCCAAAAATAGAAAACAATTTTTTCTTTAAAATAAATGTTTTTAAGGATTTGGACATAATTGGATACAGCAGCATTAAATTTGCATACTTGTTGAAAGTTTTCTTATAAGTGTCTCCACCTTGTAATAATCCCTTAACATTCATCGCTTTATTAATTTCTTCAACATCTTGATCTGTTAACATTCCAAGTTCTTTTGCCTTATCTGCTATCTCAGTTTTGGGATAATACCTTAACCAGAAGACTCTGATCAGATCCGGGGTAGTATCTTTAAAGTGAGTAAATGAATTTATAACTTCTTTTTCAGTTAATGATGGCAAGCCAAATATCATATCAACCATGCAGACCAGGTTATGCTTCTTAAATAACGCTAAAGCATTCATTATTTTTTCAGTTGTAGTATTCCTGTTAAGTATATTTTTGTTAATTGTATAATCAGTCGTTTGTATTCCCATTACTACGGCATAACACATTGAGTTTTTAAGTAAAAGAACAATCTCTTCGTCAATTGTATTTGGGTGGACGGATACAGAATACGGGATTTTGATAAATTTATTGTATTTTTCGCAGAATTCTCTGAGCCATGCCTTATCATAGGTAAATAACTCATCTATAAATTTAATATGATTAAACTTATATTTCGTTTTGGCTTCCGTCAATTCTGCTATAACATTATCTACACTTCTTCTGCGGAGATAATTCTTTGGATATAGTTTCTTCATCACATTATTATTACAGTAAGTACAATTATTCGGACATCCTCGTGCCGTCAAAACAAGATAACCATGACCTAAAGATTCTGCTTTATCGTAAAATATTTTTTTATTTGGAAAAGGAAGCTGATCAAGATCTTCAATTGGCGGTCTGAGTTCGTTAATAATTAACTGGCCGTCTTTTTTATAACAGAGATTCTTGATATCATAATAATCACCATTGATTTTTTCAATCAGTTCCAGTAATGCATACTCACCTTCTCCACGGATAATAAAATCAACACTCTTCTCTTGAAGTACGATCTCCGGGATACTGGTGGGATGAATTCCTCCAAAAACTACCGGAATATCTTTCAAGCTCTTAACTTGATTCGCCATTTTTATGCACCATTGGTATTCATCGGTGACTACCGAGAAACAAGCTATGTCTGGATCGAATTCCAAAAAATCCTTTACAATGAATTCATTCACATTAAACATATTGCCAAGAAATTTGCTCCTGATCATAGTGTTTTCTGAAAAAAGCAGCGGGTCAAAGAATAACTCACATTGATGAGAATGTTTTTCCAACATGCTTACCAGATATTCTACCCCCATACTCTCATATCCCGCATAGAAAAAAGCTACTTTCATTTATCCAAGCCTCCCAACTGTTTTTTTTTACTATTTTGAACAATACAGCTTAATTTTGCTTGGTACTTTATGTCTTGATAAATAATTTTTACATAGATTTTTGAGTTCCTTTTCCGTTACGCCGTAATTTTCGTCAACCTCTACCGATGCATGCAGAACTTCTCCGTATTTTGTATGCTCATGTACGATTACCTTTGCCCTTTTTACTCCGGGATGTTTTTTTAGTATATTTTCAACTTCTGTTAAATCCACCATCTTAGATACTATTTTTGTAAAAGGATATTTTCTGCCTATATAATGCAGGAAGTTATCCTTGTCCATAAACCCAATATCTCCCGTATAGAAGTATCCATTACGAAAAAATTGCCTCGTTTCATCCTCTTTGCCGTAATACCCATCCGCCATAGTCAAACAATCTTTAATTGCAATTTCACCAATACTTCCATCTAAAACTTCATTACCGAAGCAATCAATAATTGCAATTCCAGGATCGTTCATAAGTGGAGCCCCCATGTTTCCATACTGCACCTTACCTGGATAGTTGAAAGTTATAGGTAATGTTTCGGTAAGCCCATATCCCTGATATACTTTTACATTAAGTAAATTTAAGATTTCTCTCAAAATCGCCTCTTCCAAGTAACTGCCACCCGATGTTATCAGCAAACCCGGATTAAACTGTCCTTCATCCTTATCTCCCTGTAACTTCGCTTCCAAAACAAGTTTCTTAAGTAAAGCCGGAACCAGACATGCAAAACTCACATTATGACTTTTCAAAAGTCTTAAAATGTTTTTCTGCTGTGACATTTCAACTTGCAGCAATTTACAGCCATAAGTAAGTGGAAATAAAACTGATGTTGTAATACCGTAAATAGGGTAAAAAGGCAGGCAAACAAGATGTACTGCACCAGGCTTCTGAGGATACATTATGCCTAACTTTTCCAAGTATATGGAATACTCATCATACCTATGGCGTACTTGTAATGGATAGCCTAAACCTTTATAAGTATAGTGGCAGCTTATAACAGGATTATTATCCGGAGGCTTTAATTTTTTCGTTATTTTAGGGAGGGAACTGATAGACAACACCCTCGGATTAGTACAAGGACTTTTATCAACCTCCTTTTCCATATCTGTCACCAGTATAAACTTTGTTAGCTTGTCCGCTAAAAGTAATTCCTTTCGAGAGCTGAAGCTATCATTTGAAACTATTATACCTAAAGGTTTAAAATCTTCAAGTATCTGATTCAGCTCAAAGTCAGTCATTTTATTATCTATACACGCAGAAACAGCCCCAATAGAAGCAAGTGCATAAAAACTGATTATGAAATCAATACCTTCAGATAATAGTAATAGTACCTTATCCCCCTGTTTTAAGTTCAGTGTTTCAAAATATCCCTTCCAAAGCTCCATCTTTAAAAGACATTCCTGATATGTGTAACTTATTCCAGTTCCCTCAATTTCAAAAGCGGTAGCTTCAGGATAACTATTTACAACTGATAAAAACGCCTCAATAAAATTCAAGTTACTTTTTTCAAAAAGCATGGCTGCATACCTCAACTCCTCTCTACCTTCGCAGGATTCTGCCAGCGGAGCTTGTCATATGTCTCCCGGCTCATTGCCTGCACCTTGAAATAACTCTCTCCAACAAGTTTCCCATCACTGAAAATAGTAGTTTTTAAATTTGATAGGGTTATATCCTTCAAGTTGGTTACTTCTTGCTTTTTACACTCAACTATAAGGGGCATATCTTTGAAAATAGGACCTTGTGTGTTTATGTCCAGTGTAAGCAGAATCTGCTGCGCTCCTAAAGGTATCCCATAATTATGGGATACTTGTGCAAGAAATTGTCTTGTTAACTCCAATAAATACAGTATGGAATTTACTTTCGAGCAGCCATCGCATAGAATATGACCGTCTTGTATTGGTATTGCCTTACAAGTAGCTTTTTCATTGTCCCAATCCATCTCTAAGCTTTCCACTAATACATTTTGCAAATTGTTTTTATGGACCATTTTCTGGTTGGCTAAAGAAATTGAATCACTTTTTATATATGCAAAATTCATTTTCGCAGTGTTAAGTTTGCGTATTCCCAAGCGTGCAGTACATATAATGCTTTCACATTGAATAATGGCAGCCTTCAGAACAAGCTGTTCTTGTGAAGCATTTTCAATACGCACAATTTCTACAAACACCGGAGAATCTTTTTCACAAAACTTTTTAAAGTTGATATTGAATGAATTTACATAGATTTCATCAAGGGAAAAGGAACCTAAGTTGTGAAGAACATATATGTCTGCCAGCTGTAATATCCCCTCTATAATCAAAAATCCGGGTACATGGTCAACCTCATGATCAAAGAAATAAGGGTGCCCTTCATTCACTACCAACTGTCCACTGTATACCTTCTTCTTTTTGTTGTAAACCGCTTTGCTTATTACAATATTATCAGGGTTTTTACGCAAGCCCGTCAAATACTGCTCCAATCCTTGAACTAAATTTTCTTGATATAAAGTTGTATCTGGAGTATCAACGGTTTTTACCTTACATTCCGAATCACTAAGTAATTGAATCAGCTTTCGCTGCTGTGCAAGATATGCATATGTCATAGATGCCATACTTTTTGGTAACTCTAAAAATAAATCTGAATTACCTGCACTCGAAGGCCCAATATCACAACTTGTTGCGGAATGATGGTTTTCAAAGTTTTTCTCAGGTTCTTGAAAGCAAATTTCAACTGGAATCTTAATTTCTGGTAGATTAGGACTGTATTCATTTTCCTTAACTAAAAAAACCGAAGCTATCAACTGATCTTTGTCAAAAATTTGTATGCAAGAGATTTTGTCCTTTGAATAAAGTACTCTGGAAAGCGCTTCAATCCCCGATGCTTCCCCCATATACCCAATAAGTGATTGTGCCGATATTGCATCTTTTTCCTCGCTTGCCGGAATAGATGCAATATCTAACTGACAAATCTCTTTATGCTCTATGGAAGAAGGATCAAATCCAGCAGCCTTGCATGCTTCATCAAATGTATCCGCAGTAGCTCCCGGAATTACTGCCGTGATATAACCAAGTATTTTATCCCGATCCTCCCTTGCATCAGAAAGTCTTTTTAATATAAATGCCGAGAACCCTTCTCCGATAGGCGGAATGTTATTCGTATCTTCTTTATATGAAAGAATATCTACCGGGCTCTTTATCATATGCCCAGCACCGATAATAAGATTTCGGCAGCGTTCACCTAACCAGTACGGTGCCAGAAAAAACGCCTGCCAGAAAGTATAGGCCCCTCCTGACAACGTCTGATGAAAACCCCGTATATTGAAATGGCTTGCCGGATACCCCGAAAGCATGGCAGGGGTTGAAGAGGCAATCTCTTCAAAGCTTATATCCGTCCACAAAATATCCTCCATTTTCTTATCAATAAATAAATCTTTAATATTGTCCCTGTTGAATACTAAAAAGTGTTTTCTATACTGTTTAACTGACGTTTCACCGCTCATATTGCTGCATAGGACAATAGATGTATCTGCAGAGTCTTTTATTTCTTTATTTCTCCTGAGCATTAAATTAATTACATGAATCACCAAAGCCTGGAAATGATCTATCTTTTTCAATGAATTCGGCCCCATCTTCAATCCGTAGGCATCAATAGTAATGCTATCATTTAAGAAGTCACCCCTGATTTCTTCCTCCTTAAAGCAAGATACATCTCTTCCTGTGCGGAATCTACCCATAGGAAATGTCCTGAATCTGTTTTTAAGCTGCATGTCTAAATCAAATAGGGATTTAACATCACTTTCTTTACCTAAATGAGCTTCAAAATCCAATATTGCAATAGGCTCTCTTACATAATCAGCCCCTGCACCGGAGTTATTGTTATATAGTTTTCTATGTTTATTTCCACTAAAAGATGATATTACCATATGTGAGTTTGCTCCACTAAATCCGAAAGAACTGACACCCACGCTTATTTCACGTTCTTGTACTTCAATGGGTTTTGGCTCCAATGGCAAATACAAGCACGTTTTTTCCAATAAAGGATTAGGTTCAACATTAATATGTGGAGGTATAGTCCTTTCACAAAGTACTAAAACAGCTTTTATAAGTGAAGCAATTCCTGCAGCTGCTAAAGTATGTCCAATTAATGATTTTACAGAACCTATGGGTATTTTTTCTCTGTTTTGATAATTGTCGAAAAATTCCCCCATCACTCTAAGCTCGGTATCATCACCTATACTTGTTGCAGTCCCATGCATTTCAATATAATCAACTTTTTTTTGTATATTATTGTATGCCCTCTTCAGCGCTAAATTCTGTCCTTGAGGTCCCGGTGCAAAAGGTGACCTTTCGGCACCATCTGCAGAAAGTCCTAATGATTTGATAACACCTAAGATTTTGCGCCCCTCTCTTAAAGCTTTCTCAAGCGGTTCAATAAGTATTGCACCTACACCTTCTCCTATAATGATTCCGGATGCCTCCTTTGAGAAAGGAAGTATTTGCCCTTTTAGAGATAATGCCTTTAGCTTTGAAAATCCAATATACAAAAAAGGCGGAATGACAGCATTTAACCCCATAATAATTGCAGAATCCGCTTGTCCGCGTTTGATTAGACCCATACCAATGTCAAGTGCATAAAGTGACGAAGCACAAGCAGTATCAACTGCAATACAAGGCCCGCCAATACCTAACGGCTTGGCAATAGCATACAGTTGCTTATCGGGAGTATACACTATATCTTTCACTGGTTCCCTGCTTGAAGAACCAAATATCAGCTCTATATCTTTATCAAAATAACCCTGATCACTCCACGAAGTACCTACTACCAAACCAGTGTTTTGAAACTCAGTCCTTTTGCCATCAGCTTGCAGTTGGTCTGAAAGTTGTCTAAGAACTTCTCTGCTGGCCATTATTTGCCTTCCGGATCCCTTTCCGAAGCTTCCGGCAATCTCTTCCGGAAGACAAAATCCCTTATCCATATATATTTTACTTTTTCTATTATCAGCTAAATTCATATATTTCTCTCTCGGTATCCCCCACCATTTTTCAAGTGAAGTAACAGGAGCGACTTTTGCAGTAACAATATTTCGCCAATACTCATCAACATTACGTGCTCCGGGAAAAATACATGCTATACCCGTTATTGCGTATTCCAAACCGTTTCACCCACTCTCTACTAACGCAAATTATTTTGCTTAATACAGCTCTCAATTACGGCATTGAAAATTTTAAAACCGAATCATGCGTCAAAAGCACCCTATCTTCCGACTTATCCAAATATACAAATTCATTGTGAAAAAGCTCTGTTCCTACAGTATTAGAAACACCCTTTAATCCCAGATGCTCTACACCATGCTGGGATTGGCTCAACAGTCCGGTTTCAGTCCATAGTGACCACATGATTGAACGAACAGGGTAGTCGGCACGCTCATTCCAGTATTGTGCAAATTCATTAACAAGTTCATTAGCTGCTGTATAGTCGGTAAGTCCGGGTCTTCCGGTGTATGCAGTAATTGAACTAAAAAGCACTGCAAATTTAAGCGGATAATTTCTAAAAAGCTGATAAAGGCAAAAAGTTGAATGGGTCTTTGTCTGAAGTACACTTTTAAAAGACTCCAACGTTTTCTTACTATGCCTGTTAATATTCCCCGCGCCGTGAATAAGTCCAGATATTTCACCATGCTTTTCCATAATGCACCTTATTGTGTCGCATAGCTCATCAGGTTTTGATACATCACAAGAATAATAATAAAATTCTCCCCCGGCCCTTTCTACACGCTTTTTAGTATTTAATATTGCTCTCTGTCTAGATACCATGTTTATTCTACTATCCATAATATCTCTTGTGACTTTATCAGCCTGTCCCAATTCAAGAGCCAAGTCCTCAAAAACTCTGCGTTTTAAAGCTTCATCATCTTCTATACCTTCATAAGTTACCACCGCCGGGTATGCCGTTCTGCCAATAGCAACAATTTTGCACTTATACTGTTTAGCCATTGAACAGGCAATCTCTGCAGTTGCTCCAGCTCCACCCCCGGTAAGCAATAAAAGTGATTCAGGTCCTATATCTATTTTGTTCTTTAAAGTCTTTTTAATAGGCCGATGCTTCACACTTCTTTTCATTATGCAATCTAAATCAATAAACATATCGTATTCCGTCGGCCCTGAGCAAACAGCATCCAAAATAAATTCAAACGGAATAAAGTTATAACTGTCTTTCAACCAAACAGACCTTACACTATAGATGTCCCGCATATCGTGCGTTAATGACCTTGCAAATCCCCTTGCGGTTGACCAAGCTGGACTTAGATTTGTTTGTCCAAGTATGGAAATGAATCTTTTATCCTTCTTGTTTTTTTCGCTATCACTTCGTAATGAATAAAGATTGGATATAGTGAATAATGCAATTGCGGAGTGCTGTATCTGCATGTCCCATTGATTATACTCTGCTTTTTCTGCAGGATCTCCATAACCTATAGCCAGAAATAGTAATGAAGGTAATCTTCCAGAATTATCAGTATATAAATCCAGATATTTGGCAAGTTTGTCCTGATTATTTAAAGCAATAGTATCAACACTCTCAGGTGTCAGCTTCCAACCTGAGTCTGTAATATATAATGTCTTTACAGCTATACCCCTAGACACCATACTCTCATGAAAATACTCATAAGCCTTTCCTTCTTCTCCGACAAGCAGAATGCTTTCAGGTAATGAAGCAGCATGGCTTAATTTTAATTTTTCATAGTCAAACACATATCTTTGTACTTCAGAAATATCACATTCTCTATTTGAATGAGCTTTTTCATCTTTACTCCCAACAAGGAATTCCAACTTGCTTAGCACCTGTTCAAAATTTCCTGCATTTAACAGTTCTTGCTTAAATAATGAATAACTTGGGTATAAAGACAACTCTTCGTCATATATCTTTTCCAACGCAAAAATATTAATGTTCAAATCATCAAAAAGTGTTTCAGAAGTACAAGTAACTTCACTTATACCAGTTATATCGCAAATCCGCCCTTTAATCTTGGAAAGTAAATTGTTTATTTCATCACTTTTATTATCGAAATACTCCTTTTCATTATTATCAGTATTCTCTCTTTTTTCATTAACAACATTTTTAGCTATAACTTCGATAAACTCACCAACACTGCTTACTCCAACAACATCTCTCAAATCTTTTTTCACTTCCGGAAAGTCATCGAGAAGATGTGCAAATATTTCAACCATATTTATCGAAATTAACCCTAGGTCTTCTTCAAAACGAGTATCTCTATTTATGATTTCTGTAGAGAAACCTGTTATTTTTGAGAGCTCTGCCTTTAACCAATTTTCTATAGAACTTTCTGAATTATCTATATTATTATTTTGGGGTAGTGGCCTGCTCGAAGTTAAGAGCTCCAACATCTCACCAATGGTTGATGCTCTTGCAATATTGCTAATATTTTCACCCTTGAATTCAGGAAATTCATTTAGAAGGTGCGCAAATATTTCAACAATATTAATGGAAATCAACCCCAGGTCTTCTTCAAAACGTGTAGAAGCATTTATTGTATCACAAGGAAAACCTGTTATACTTGATAATTCATTTTTAAGCCAATTTTCAAGAATATCACGTTTAGTGTCTCTTATCTCCTGCACTATATATTCTTCCGATCTGCTCCCCTGCTGTTTTATTTTAAAAAACTGCTCTTGGTTGCTGTTATCTGATTCATCTGTCCTGGATTCTATTTCCGTTCCACATTCAATGCCTTTAAAAAAGTATGATGCCCCTAATTTCTGTGTTTCAAGTGCATTTAGAATGACTTCTTTATTTATATTTAGCAATTGAGCAATCAAGCTGTGCTTATCAGATTCGGGAAAGCCTGTATATAATACTTCGATTATTTTTCCCTGTTCCTCAAAATACTTTTCTATAACAGACTGGTTTGATTTAAAATAATCAGAAGCTACTGATAGATTTTGTTTTGGCACTGGATTTTTCATGTTACACGCCCCCCTAAATTTGCAGTTATTTAAATGGTTCCTTCTATCTTTCCTTCAGAACAGAGTATCTGTACCCTTCTCACTGTAATTCCTCACTTTTCCGCCGCTTCTTGAGCGGTCATAAACTCCAACATTTTTTTCCGTTCTTTCCAAACATTTACATACTCTATTTTATTCGTTTAATCGATTTAATTCAAGTATTTAAGCAAATATTTCGACACACCGGCTTGTCTTATTTATAATAATAACCAGCTGAATCATAATATTAATAAGTGGCGTCTGTCTTATCACAACCGTCGAGTCCTTTTCTTCATCTACTTCCATAGACTTCTACATCAGTTCTAAGTCTCACTGCCTAAACACTATGATTTTGATACAATTCAGCGGATTATCCAATGAGATCATTCAACCTGAAAATTAGATGCTAAACTGTTGGTGTTGCTTTAATAAATTGTATCTGATAACATATAATTTGTAATAATAGTACTAAAATATATTAATAAAAGTGGTGAGAGAGAATGAGCCCAGATTACACAATGGATGAGAAAGAGCCCAAACATCAGCGACGTATTCGATATAAAGGCACTCACCCTAAAACTTTTAAAGAAAAATACAAGGAACTTCAACCAGAGCATTATGCTGATGATGTGGCAAAGGTTATTCAGAAAGGCCGTACTCCTGCTGGTATGCATCGTCCAATTTGCGTTAAAGAAATATTGAAATTTCTACAAATTACACCAGGACAAACTGGATTAGATGCAACACTAGGTTATGGTGGCCATACTTTAGAGATGCTTAAATGTTTAGATTCAAAGGGGCGCTTGTATGCAATTGATGTAGATTCTCTTGAATTACCTCGCACCAAAGATCGTTTAGAGCGTTTGGGTTATGGCTCCGAAATTTTAGAGATTACGCAAATGAACTTTTCCAAAATTGATCAAATCGCTTCCGAATCAGGGCTATTTAATTTTGTATTGGCAGATTTGGGTGTTTCTTCTATGCAAATAGACAATCCTGAAAGAGGATTTTCATTTAAGACTGAAGGGCCATTGGACTTACGCCTTAATCCGAAAATGGGTAAATCTGCAGCAAGTCGTTTAAAAAAAATTTCACTAGATGAATTGCAATGTATGCTGGTAGAAAATGCTGACGAGCCTCATTCCGAAGCAATCGCTTGCGCCATTATTTCCAGCATTAAAAAAGGAATTGATATATCAACAACAACACAACTTCGAAATATCATCAAAGATGCCCTGAAATCTATTCCAAAAATCAGTGAAGATGAGATTAAAAAATCCTGTCAACGATGCTTTCAAGCTTTGCGAATTGATATCAATAAAGAGTTTGATGTGTTAGACGAATTTTTGGAAAAACTTCCTGATGTTCTTGCTGAGGGTGGGCGCGTTGCCATACTTTCATTTCATTCAGGAGAAGATCGTCGTGTTAAAAAATCTTTTAAGCATTTCTTTCGTGAAGGCGTTTATCGTGAAATAGCACCCGATCCTATCCGGCCATCATCAGAAGAATGTCATGCCAATAGTCGTGCGAGTTCTGCTAAATTGCGTTGGGCGATCAAAGCATAAGGTGTAATTTTGGGCACTTTATTTGCCTGAAAAGACAAAATTCTTTAACTGAAGCACCCGCTAGTTAAAGAATTTTTTTGTCTATTATTGTCATCTTAAAGAGAAAAAGACAGGAATTATGAACATTAATGGTGCAGGAGTTAATGATATACAGATTTATACATTAACAGAGCCTTTCTATTAAAAAATTAAAGGAAAAGTAAATGTAACGAAAGCTGCCCAAAGTCCGTAGACCGGCAAATACTTAGTAACAGCATCTTGGATGGTTGAAGGTCCGGTTTTGTTTTGTAGAAAACGCATATAGGAGAGCATAATCCAAATTAGATTGGCCCAGATAAGTATGTTTACGCCTAAAACAGCAAGTCTGTTGGGCGTAATCCCATAAGAAGAAAGTCTGAACACTATGGCTGATAAAGCCACACTGTCTATGATAAGAGCAAGAACAATCAGTGCAAAATTTATATAATCAGAAATGTTCTTTTTCTCGTCTGTGCCGCTTTCGGTAATGGAGAATATGGTGACGGCCAATACGCTAAGGAGTATTCCGTTGAAGGATATGAGGAAATTGCGGTCCAAGAATGGATTTTTTCCGACCCAAATAACCGTTATAAGATAGACCAACAATGTGGCCAGTACAAGAGGACTAAAAATTTTGGCTATATATGGTGCAATATTTTTAGCAAGTTTAAGATTCCTTGATACCAGGTATGTAGCCACAATAGCGAGAGCGGCAGCACCAAATAAAACGACATTTTTAAAATAGAATTCAGATATATCCATGCCGACAAATGTAAATAACTGCATGGTTAATGCTGTTAGCAGCATTCCGCTGATTGCCATGCTGGCGTAGAGTATGCAAAATTCCCCATTAAATTTAAGATAGGCTAATCTTGTGCTGCCTATGCCATATTCATTTCCTGTAAATGCAAGCCCTAATAATACCCATATGAAAATGGGAAGGTGTAGATAAGCCAGGATAATACTGTCTTTATGCTCTAGTGGCAGCATATTAAGATAAAATCCGGAGATTAAGAATAACGATGCAAGGGTGTAAAGAACATTTTTTTTGGGGGTATTATTGTATACAAAATAGGCAGCAATAAATGGTAGTATACCAAAAATAAGGTTAATAGGGGCTATTGCTTGCTGTTCGGCAAAATGCAAAATTATCCTGCTGCTTATCCCGGCCAGAATTGCTAAAATGCCCATGGATAAGAAATCTTTCTGAAACAAGGAAGCTTTTTCTGTATTTGCCGTCTCCTTGAAATGCAATCTTTCATACCAAACGGCAAGAACCTGAGAATCAGGGTTTTGTTCCCAGGCGTATGAGAATGACTTTTTAAAAGCTTCGGGTTCTTTTCTAAACATTCTCTCCAGCTCATGAGGGTTAACAATATTTTCAATAATCAGATTGTTAATGTCCATGGTTATACCTCCCCTAATAATTGTCATATTAAGTCCTACTTTATTATCTTTGAGTGTCTTCGTCACTTTTGTATTCTAAAATATCTCCAGGCTGACATTCTAAAGCCTTACAAATCGCCTCTAAAGTTGACAATCGAATCGCTTTTGCCTTTCCATTTTTCAATATAGAAAGGTTAGCCATTGTTATTCCAACCCTCTCCGAAAGTTCTGTTACGCTCATTTTCCTTTTAGCCAGCATCACATCAATATTGATTATAATCGCCATGTTATTCACCTCAAACCGTTAAATCATTTTCTGATTTTATATCTATGGCTTCTTTTAAAAGCTTTTGAAGAACAGCAGCAAAGACTGCAATCACAAATGAAGCAAAAATAATGATGCATGGGAATCCTACGAGACCTGGGGCATCGTCTGCATCCGCTATGGGAATTAAGAGTGGTATGAGTCCTGCATATATAATACTGATTGTGAGCGCACAGTATTTTATATTCTTTAAAGCATTTACAGATAATTCCGAGAAAGCTTTGTTCTTGTCAATATAGCTTAACAGTTTTAATGCCTGATACAGAGCAAAGAAAAACGCTATCGCCGTTGCATACACACCGATTAAAACGGGATAGGGCAAATAATTTGCAAATCCAGGCAACCAAAATATACACAGAGCAAGAATCGGAATTCCAATAAGAATAACAGCTATCTTTAAAAAGAGTGTTGTTCCTCGTTTCATAAAAAGCACCTCACTAATTTATTGTTGTTAATTTGATTTTAACACACATGTTATCGTTTTACAATATATTATTATCGACTTTTATTATTTCCTTATTGTTATTGGTTAATTGAAACACGAGAATCCCGTTTGTATTGCGAGAATCCCGTTTTGAAAACGAGCTTCTGATTTTGTAACCAAAACTCCCGTTTTGTAAATGAATTTCTCGTTTTGTAAGCAAGATTCCCGC
>Ga0209467_1000503_pt1 | contig 54341 bp, 26 predicted proteins | sample Higcelwee11metaG_FD_187175 | JGI IMG/M metagenome (GOLD analysis project Ga0209467, IMG submission 187175) | Freshwater pond sediment microbial communities from the University of Edinburgh, under environmental carbon perturbations - High... | ecosystem: Environmental > Aquatic > Freshwater >... | reverse complement strand
ACATCGCGCACCAGCACCAGTACTTGATGAGACACCGAGCCCGTATAAGCGGCATATTCTCCATAATTGTAACCATCGGCAACAGACACCTGCAACGTGTAACTCTTTTGGGTCTCATAATTCAAAGAAGCGTTCGCATTCAAAGAAACAACACCAGTTGTCGCATTTACGGTAAACATTGATTTCCCAGTGCCACCGGTGAGCGTCCACGAAAGGACATCCTTATCCACATCTGTCGCCTGAATGGTCCCCGCAGAAGTACCGCGCGAACTATTTTCATCAATATAAAGCGTATCCGTAATCACCACTGGAGCGTGGTTAAAGCGACGCACGGTCACTTTAATCGTATCCGCAGCCGTTGCCCCCATGACATCCTTCACCTGAACTATAATCGTGTAAGGGGTAGCCGAAATCATCGAAGCATCCGGAGTCCAAGAAATGGAACCAGAGCCCCCTTTCGAGTCCAGTTGCAGACCCGTAGGAGCGGTATTCAAGAGGGTGTAAGTCAGATTGCCTTTGTCTTCAATGTCAGAATCTACACCGTTAAAAGCATATTCCCATAAAGTTTCCGCAAAAATCACCGTATCCGAAAGCGCAAGTCTAGGCGATTCGTTGATAGAGCGAAGCACGGTGATCGAGAATGAATCTACGGAAGAGCAAAGGGTATCAGCGAGCACCCCATCGCCATCGTCGCAAAGCATCACAGTCACCGATGCGGTTCCATATTTATCCGTCGTCGTTGTGAAGGTCAATTTTCCGGAAGCATTAATGGCTGGTTGCTCTGAGAACAGAGAAGTTGCGGAAGCTTTCACCACAAAGTGTAACGCTTGCCCTGCTTCATTATAAGCACCAGGATTAATACCGGTGGCCCAATTGGCATAAGATTGAAGCCCTTCGTTTTCATCCAGAGAGATAGAATCGCTCATGACAAAGTAAGGACGGTCATTCACTGGAATAATTCGAATTTCAAAAGTATCTAGAGCACAAGCACCCAAATCATCACAAAGTTCAGCAAATACCAGAGTAGTGCCATTCGCATCATCGGCCGGAGTATAAGTCAAATTGCCTGAGGTGATATCAATCGTTGGCTGTACGGCAAACAATCCAGCGTTACTCGCAGAGAGTGAAATAGTCAAAATCTGCGCAGATTCGTTGACTGCACCCGCATTCATGGTGGAAGCAAAATTAGAGATTTCTTGTTTGCCAGCATCCTCATCAATCGTAAGGGTATCCGAATCCAATACCAGTATAGGCGTATCATTTTCCGCAGTGATCGTAATGGTAAAATTCTTCGTGATGGTAGTATTTACACCACCATTCGCTACGCCACCATTATCCTGTAAACGAATAGAAATTGTCGCCACTCCATTGGCATCCGGTGCGGTCGTGAACATAAGCTTACCCGTAGAATTAACGGCCGGCTGAACGGAGAACAAAGCACTATTCGGCGTTGTCACCGTAAACGCCAGCGTCTGCGAAGATTCATTCGCGGGACCCTTTGAAATAGCGGTCGCCCAAGCGGAAATACTTACCGCGCCCGAGTCTTCTTTCACCGTCACATTAGGGCCCAACACATAGGAAGGAGCATCATTCACTGGCGTGACGTTGATCGTAAAGGAGGCCGTGTCCGAACAAACCGAGGGCTTTGCCACTTCGCAAAGTTTCACTACCACAAAAGCGCTGCCATTGGAATCCGGAGCTGCGGTATAAGTGAGATTCCCCGTCAGAGAATCCAAGGCGGGAACCGCCGAGAAAAGAGAAGCATTGCTGATACTATCAATCACGAACTGCAAAACCTCTGAAGATTCATTTGCGGTACCCGAAGAAATCAATGTCGCCCAATGAGCGATGGACTGAGGCACTGCATCTTCCAGAACCGTGAAACTGCGCACCGTACTCGCCACAAAAGTCGGTGGATCATCTACGGAAGTGATTGTAATGGTGAAAGTTTTCGTGAGAGTAGTATCTACGCCGCCGTTCAGAGTGTCCCCATTATCCTGTAAACGAATGAAAATTGTCGCGACTCCGTTGGCATCTGAAGCGGTCGTGAATGTAAGCTTGCCCGTGGAATCCACTGCCGGCTGAGCCGCGAACAAAGCGCTGTCCGGCGTTGTCAGCGTAAACGTCAGCGTCTGCGAAGATTCATTCGCAGGGCCCTTTGAAATAGCAGTTGCCCAAGCAGTAATGCTTACCGCGCCCGAGTCTTCTTTCACCGTCACATTGGGGCCCAACACATAAGCAGGGGCGTCATTCACTGGCGTGACGTTGATCGTAAAGGAGGCCGTGTCCGAACAAACCGAAGGATTTGCCACTTCGCAAAGTTTCACCACCACAAAAGCGCTGCCATTGGAATCCGGAGCTGCGGTATAAGTGAGATTCCCCGTCAGAGAATCTAGGGCAGGAACAGCCGAAAAAAGAGATGCATTGCTGATACTATCAATCACGAACTGCAAAACCTCTGAAGATTCATTTGCGGCACCCGAAGAAATCAATGTCGCCCAATGAGCGATGGACTGAGGCACTGCATCTTCCAGAACCGTGAAACTGCGCACCGTACTCGCCACAAAAGTCGGTGGATCATCTACGGAAGTGATTGTAATGGTGAAAGTTTTCGTGAGAGTAGTATCTACACCACCATCTGCAACGCCACCATTATCCTGTAAACGAATAGAAATAGTCGCGACTCCGTTTGCATCCGATGCGGTCGTGAAAGTAAGCTTGCCCGTGGAATCCACAGTCGGTTGAACCGCGAACAAAGCGCTGTCCGGCGTTGTCAGCGTAAACGTCAGCGTCTGCGAAGATTCATTCGCAGGGCCCTTCGAAATGGCAGTCGCCCAAGCCGTGTCAATCACCGCGCCCGAGTCTTCTTTCACCGTCACATTAGGGCCCAGCACATAAGCAGGGGCATCATTCACCGGAATAACTTTAATTGTGAACAGAGAATCCACACATAAAGAATCCGAACCGGAATCACAAAGCTTTACCGTCACATGAGCCACGCCATTAGAATCAGGGGCTGGCGTAAACGTCAGTGTTCCGGTGGTGACATCAAGATGCGGCATCACAGAAAATAAAGTATTATTATCCGTTACTATTGTTGCCGTGAGCGTCTGCACTTCATTGATGGCCCCCGTAGTCATCGTCGCCCAATTTGCCAACGTGACGAGCCCCGTATCTTCAAGAACTACCACAGAATCCGCGCCTAGGGTAATTGTTGGAGCATCATTTACGGGCATGATCTGTATCGTTGCCAAATTAGTACCAATGCTCCAAACACCTTCCGCACTCATCACCTGAAATGTGAAAGTCGCATACGCCACACTATCGTATTCATCTGGAGAAGCTAAGAAATAAAGCGTTGCCAAGTCTGCCGTGGCGATTACCCTATTTTCAGTCACAGGAGTTATAGTTCCAGAGGTATCACGGAGGTAAAAAGAACCCCGGGGAGAGCCACTCTTACTCGGCAGCGTTATCACACGAATAGAATCTATCGGCATATTAGCAGAGAATGAATCCGCAGAGAACACAAACTCCGTATCTTCATAACCCCGGAAAACTTCATCCTGAGCAATTGGAGCGCTATCGTTATCCTTAATGCTTAGAGTAACAGAACCCTCACGCTGATTCCCCGCAAGCACCGCTCCAGTAAGATTTGAAAAATACACACTGAATTTTTCGTATTCATTTTCAGGAATATTATCATTATAAATAGCCGAGCTTATGGTAAAAGAGGTCTTTCCCGCAGAAACGGTTATCGCAGCCGTATCTCCACTTGCACATAAAGGAAGCCCCAAAGTATCTAGGTCTTCCACAACCGCATAGGATCGCTTGATAATTGAATCCATCCCCACCGTATCTTGAAAATTAAAGCAGTAAGAAAAAGAGACATCTGTTTTTATTGGCGTGATATTCCCATCGCTGTCCCTAAAGTAAAATGTTGCCTTCTGAGGATTTGGATTTCCCTCAATCAAAGTAGTCAAAGTCCCCGTAGTGGGATCATCCAAGGTAATCACAGGAGGATCAAAGGGAACATAACGGAAATCACCCGTGATGTCCGATTCGAATTGCAGGGTATCCGCAATCAACTGCCCCGCCAGTATCAGATGATCTTTCAACGTAAATGTTCCGGGTGTCATGTAGGTCCCCTGAAACACAGGATGGATCATTGAACTCCAATTAATTCCCTTGGGAGAATAAATCAAGAGATTTCCTGCATATTCCGCATTGGAAACATAGGTTGCCTTGGTAGAGTCCCATGTCCACACTCCCGTCGCGCGATTAAAAGTAGCATCATCGTTGGCATAAATCACACGAATTTCAGCATCATTAGCGGAAGCATCCACCTGCAATGTATCTCGGAGTAAAATCCGCGTAAGACGCCCTCCCGGAGGCATCAGTACATAGACTTTCAACCCCGTGGTATTTTTCATGAAAATACCTTTCAAATAAAGATCATAAACGCCAATATCGTTTACAGAAGAATCTTCTGGCGGTACTTGAATGTAAGCAATTTTGCTCGCTGTTTCATTAGAAACAAGAATGGAGTCCCCCCAGGAAATTGTATCCGGTTTCGTCCATGTGGGAACACTTAAAAGAGTATCCACATGCGGAACAGAATCCGGCCCCGTGGAGGGACAATCCGCATACGCACCATCGGCAGTCACAGGGGTGCCATTTGAGAGCGCACTTCCATAAAAAGCATCCAGAGAATCCACCCAAATGCCCACAGACAAATCGTATTGATTCGATGATTTCGTTTTAACATCACCTTGTACGCAATACGCCCCTTCATATTTAGACGTGGCAATATCTCCAGCAGCATAATCAGCCATAGTCACATCACCCAAGACACGGACAGGGCCACCCAGAAGAGAATCGTAAGGCATACCCGCATTTGTAGGAGCAAACAGCAAATTTCCGCCGACCAAGATCGGCCCCCCTAACGTATGATGACCATTGTCAAACAGAATATTACCAGTAGCGGTACCCGTATAGCCGCTCTGCTCTCTGATCGTCACTTGTCCTTTATTGAAAAAAATGCCGCCCGTGCCCCAAAGCTTATACTTCATCAGGGCATCCCAGTAGGTCTGGTTCTCTGTGGAAGAGACTCCCAAACTTTCAAAATAAAGGGGACTTACTTTAACGGCAAACCCGTTGCCAAAAAGAAGGAGTGCAAATATACAGCCAATCAAAATCCGTCTACGAAGGGATATACATCCGTTAATATCCATCATATTGTATTCCTACCCCGTTCACACCACAAAAAATACCGCCAATCCGAATATTTCCACTTGGAGTGAGCGATAGATATATAGTTTATACAAATTAATTTTCACAGGGGGAGAAAGAAGGATTGTAAATAAAACGATACAACACACACTTTTTTTACATTTTTCACCAAACCAAGGACCTTTTTTCATGAAAAAGCTATATTTCGTGTTCCCTAGACCCTACGCAATGACTGTTTGTGGGCAACTCGCCAGGGCGAAAGCAGCAACGGACTTGTGAACTTTTATGTGCTGTAGGTCGTCTAGGGACTTTTTTCCTTAGTTTTTCGCATTTTTCTCTGGATGTTATATCCATTATGATTTTATGGACTCTTCGTCATACTAAGCCTCACAATCCCCACAATTATTGTTATGGACGTGCCGATTTTGAGGTCGCTCCTTCTTTTGATGCCGAATTTCCCCCAGCACTTGAAGCTTTAAAACCATGCCGAGCATCACATCTCTTTTCAAGCCCCTTGAAACGTTGTAAAACGCTCGCGGACAAAGTTTCCGATCATCTTTCATTGCCCATCGAAACTAAAGACGCGCTTATAGAGATTCATTTTGGCTCTTGGGAAATGCAAGAACTAACCAAGGTGCCCCGAGATGAAATGAATGCCTGGAGACAAAATTGGCGAGGGTATCGCTTCCCCGGCGGGGAATCATTCCATGACGTGGACAAGCGGGTCCTCCAATTTTTAGACTCTTGTATGGGATTAAAAGAAATGCTTTGGGTCACTCACGCAGGGGTAATCGCTGTATTACATCATGCAGTCTGTGGTGTCCCGGACAGTGATTTCGTGGAGGGTAGATTTCCCTATGCAATGGTCACTCGGTTTGAAATCGAAAAAAATTCCAATGGAAAATACGAAGGTCATTTCGATACTTTGTACGGTGGCATTCAACAACCCCCTCTGAATGTATAATTAAAAGTCTACACGGAGCGTCGCTTGGAGTCCGCCTCTGAAATCCGGGCCAAAAGCCAAATGAGCGGGGCTATCAAAATCACTCAGCATCGCATCCACCACAGCATCTCCAATAGAATACAGATAAATTAAAGAAATGCCCCAGATATACTGATTTCTATTTTTACGGAAATAGGTAATTTGTTCTGTCAAATCATCAATATCAGTGCTCTTTGGATCTTCTGCTAGTACGTCGCGACGACGTTGCAAGTAATAATCAACCACATTTTGTCGTGAAGCAATGCTCACACTCGCCCCCAAAAGCCCCATATACAACAATCCCGCTTTACCATATTCATCATTATACATTTGACCCCACCCAGGAACAAGAGAACGAAGCAAAGCACCCGTCACAGGACGCTGCTCCACGCTGTGTCCCTTATTGTTAACCCAAATACCATAGGCATCAAATAAGCTGTAAATGTGCAAACCGATCATCCACGTCATTTCCGACTTGCGAAGATCTTCCTGTTCAATTTTAACATCACTGATCTTACGGATGTGGTTCGCAAAGTCATTGCGCCTGCTCTGATAAACAACCATACTATCTCTACCCGTAAGCATTTTCTGTGTATAAAAAGCAACGGAATCTTGGAACTCCTGAGCCATTTCAAAGCGACGATCCTTTTGTATTCGCTTATTATAAAACACTTCGTATGCGAGAGCGAGTTCTATCCCGGCGATAAATCCACCGCGAATATAGTGCCCCGTATAAAATTGTCCCCCCCCAGGAAACAGCCCACAAAGAAACGTCAAGGGCAAAGAATTATGAGGGGTTGGAATATCCCATTCATAGGTGGGTAAAGAATCAATAGACTCGATCCCCGTTTTTCCTTTAACGATGCCTTCGGCAGCAAAACTCCAGCTGTGTAAAGCGAGCACGCAGAGAAAGAAAAAGACGAATCGGGAAGATAGGGAAAACATTGCGCCTAAAAATAACAAAGGACGAATAGCTGGGAAATCCAAATGGCAACTTTCAGAGGCAATAAAGTCTATTTTTTGAGCATTCCTTCGGAAAAGCTCCAGAAGATGCCGTTGGTTATTATCGTATTTTTTCAAAAATTTTAGTAATGACAAAATATGTCAAAACCTTATTCTAGTTTTAAGATCAAGGAAGAACAAAATGTCTAACATCAAAAATCAAGTTGCAATCATCAATCTCGGAACAGAACTCACACAAGGGTTCACGCAGAATACCAATGCGCATTGGATTTCTGGAAGACTCCGCGATATGGGATTTGATACCGCTTATCAAATTGCGCTCCCTGATTCCGCAGATACTTGGAACTCCACTTGGAATATGATTCGCGAAGCAGGTGTCCGCATGGTCATCATCGGCGGCGGCCTCGGCCCGACTGCTGATGATAAAACCAGAGATTTAATTGCCAAGACTTTAAATCGTCCTTTGGTTTACCACCCGGAATGGGAAGAGCCCATCAAACTCTGGTTTACCAGCCGTGGGAAACCCTACTCTGCTTCAAACCAGATTCAGGCCTGTTTCCCAGAGGGTGCCCTTGTGCTTGACAACCCGGTAGGAACAGCTCCCGGCTTTCAGATCACTCATGAGGGAATTACCCTCTTTGCAACCCCAGGAGTCCCCTCCGAAGCGAAGGCAATGTTTGAACGGCATATTGCCCCGTGGTTACTTGCACAAGGAGCCCCCAAATTTTTCACAAAAGAAACGCGCCTCGCCGAGATCACGGAATCTGATTTGGAATTAGTGTTGCGTAAAGTCGACTTTACGGAAGATGTTTCCTGGAGTAGTCTGCCTGTAAAAGATTCCCTAATACTTAGAATGTACTCTCACAAGTCGCCCGAAATTTTGGAAACGGTCCAAGCCCGCTTTGAGAAGGCTTTAGGAGAAAAAGCACACAGCATCATAGTATCCCGTGATGGCAAAAATATGGTTCAAGTCATTATGGAACTTTTAAACGCACGCCACGAGATGATCGCCACCGCCGAATCCTGCACGGGTGGGCTTATTGCCTCGGAAATTGTAAGTGAAAGCGGAAGTTCCGCAATCTTTGCGGGAAGTATTGTTGCCTACCAGAACGAGGTAAAAACACAGTTATTAGGAGTCCCCTCCGACCTTATTGAACAATATGGCGCGGTGAGCGAACCCGTAGTGACGGCAATGGCCAAAGGAGCTCAACAAGCATTCCATTGCGATTGGGCGCTTGCCACTTCTGGAATCGCAGGTCCCCATGGAGGAACCGAAGAAAAACCCGTTGGCCTCACATGGATGGCAATTGCGACTCCCAATAAAATTTTTGCCTTCCAAGAAAAATTTTTAGGAAATCGGGAACAAATTCGTCTCAAATGCGTCTATAGAGTATTAAGTCGATTGCGAATTGCAATTCTTGAACAAAAAATCACTTGCACTAGTGTGCACTAATTGTTATATTAAAACAAAAATAAACCGGAGATCCTCACATGGCAAAGAAAAGCGAAAAAGCACAAAAGACAAACACCCTTACCGGTGATAAAGCCAAAGCCGTAGAAGCGGCAATTGCACAAATTGAAAAAAATTATGGTAAGGGTTCTATTATGGCACTAGGTAGCCAACCCGTAGAAGACATTCCCGTGATTCCCTCCGGCTGTATTCAATTGGACATGGCACTGGGTGTCGGTGGTTATCCTCGTGGTCGTATCGTTGAAATTTATGGGCCAGAATCTTCTGGAAAAACGACACTGACACTGCACGCCATTGCAGAAGCCCAAAAACTCGGGGGTGTGGCAGCCTTTATCGATGCAGAACATGCTTTTGATGCTGCTTACGCTCGCAAACTTGGGGTCGATATTGAACAGCTTCTTGTTTCTCAACCAGATACGGGTGAACAAGCTCTCGATATTGCAGAAACCTTGGTTCGCTCTGGAGCCATTGATATTATTGTGATCGACTCCGTAGCAGCCCTCGTACCTCAAGCAGAAATCAACGGCGAAATGGGAGATAACCATATGGGTCTTCAAGCGCGCCTCATGTCCCAAGCCCTTCGCAAGCTCACCGGAATCCTTTCCAAGTCAAATACCTGTCTCATTTTCATCAATCAGTTGCGCATGAAAATAGGCGTCATGTTCGGGAATCCAGAAACGACAACAGGTGGTAACGCCCTTAAATTCTACGCTTCACAACGTTTGGATATTCGTCGCATCGCCGCACTCAAAGAAGGCGAAGAAGTCATTGGCAACCGTACTCGCGTTAAGGTGGTAAAAAACAAAGTCGCATCCCCATTCACCCAATGCGAATTCGATATCCTTTACGGTCAAGGCATTTCACGCGAAGCGTCCATTTTGGATCTCGCTGTAGAACTCGAAATTATTGAAAAGAGTGGATCTTGGTTCTCATTCAATGGCGAACGCATTGGGCAAGGGCGTGAAAATACCCGAGTATTCCTCAAGAACAATGTTGAACTCTGCAAGGATGTCGAAGCTAAAATTAGAGAGAGTATGAAAGACGTTAAGCTCTTCAACATTAGCGATGGCGATGCGGTAATCACTGCCGATGGCGACGAAGTTGAATCTAGAGCTGAAGAAGCTTAAAGGTCCTAAAAAAAATTCAAGTTGTACAATAACCTTCCTTTTCAAAAAAACTCAGGCGGCTTTGCAATAGAGGCCCCGTGTTAAACGACAAAAAGGCGAGGCTTTTTCCTGCCTCACTCAGTAGAGCTGGTTCCGCCATGTACCAGATTCCCTGTGGCAGGAAGAAGTTTTCGCCTTTTGTTTTTTTAAGGCACGATATTTTTAGACATGAAATTATTATTCTCGGGTTATATCTTTTCTTAACCTTTATTTCATTTTTTTTCGGTTTAATCTCTTGAGTCGAATTCCCCGAGGCTTGCTTCGGCTTTGATTTTCATCATCTTTAGATGAACGAATATGTACACAAGAGCCAGAATCGTTCCGCGGAGGGAACCGGCTTCTGGGGCAATAAAAAATGAATTTTTAGAGGTAAGCGTTACTCAGTATCCTCTGAGTTTTTGCAACTCTATTTTTCGTTCTCTGATTTATTTTTATCTTTAGTGACTGATGCGTACAATAAAACAGCTAGGATTGCTTTTAGTTTTCATGGTTTCCTCAAGTCTTGCGCAAGAGATATGTCCACAGAGTATTCTCGATTCCTCCTATATGGTTTCTTTCGAAGGGCACTTTGTGAATCGAGAAAATAATCGTAGCCACATAGATATTGTTTGGAAGCATTTCACAACGTCCCCAGATTCTTTTGAACTTACAGTCGACGGCACACAATCGTTCCTATATGTGACAACACCAGATTACCGATATGTCGAAATTCTTCCTCAGAAAATTAAAAGACAAATGGCTTATCATCATCTGAAAGAATTTATTGCATCAACACCTTTACGCTGGGATGATCTGGAGCTACTCGCCAACGGTTATTATTTTTGTGATAATTCTGCATCCCCCAAAAGGACTTTGTTTACAACGGCATTCTCTCAAATGTGGTTTTCTATTACTTTAGATCAGCCCAAACAACCAACCCGTGTGAAAACACACGGAGCACGTGGTGAAAATCGCGAATATCAAATTCATTCTTGGAAAAATTTCAATGGGGCTTTATTGCCTGCGATGATTGAGATGCGTGGCCCGGATTACAGTGGTTCACTATGGGTTCGTTCTGCAACGCACCTTTCAGAAAAGCGTCTCTTGGATCCTATTCTCAAGAACGCAAAACAGCACTCAAAACCATCTTCAATTTTACCACTTCTCGGAGTGGGATTTGACGGGGAAGTCAAAGTACCCTTGATACTGCAAATGGATTAAGAATTGCTCGGCCTCTGAACCATTATAATGGCGCTTTTTACCGCGCACCCAATATCCTGGCATCAATGTAATACGATCATTCCCTTTATTCCAAGAGAATGAAGGTCCTAACATTATTTTGGTATAACTCAAAGACTCCTTGAGGTAGGTACCTGTAGAAGAACGTAAGTAACCTGTATTGTACTGATTGAGGTAAAAGGATAGCGCCCAATTTTCGTTGATAGGGAAAAATCCGTACAAAATAAGTTCAAAAATGAAATCCCGGCTAAAAACGGGGATGTTGCGGGAATAGTCATAGCTTTTTCCTTCATATTCCGTACTGATATCCACAAGGGTATAATGGAGTCCAAGCCCTAATAGACCACCCAAACCAAAACTGTAGTCTAAATCCAAACAGAAAGTAAAATTCTGCATATAATCAACGCGAGAATCATCATACAGACTATTCGTTACATAGTCTGCATTCCAAGTATCCGCAATATTTCCCGTACCCGAAGAATCCACGAGTGTCATTTCCACATTTGAACCAAAATAAGTATAATTTTCGTATATAAAACGAAATTCTGCTTGCGGGTTAATCTGAAGCGGGCGAATTCCTAAGCCCATGGAGAAGCCTCCGTAAAAAGGAGAAACCTCCACATCTGCATTGAAACGGAGAAAAGAAGCACCTCGATCCAATGACTGTCCATACGGTAAATTAGACAAAGGTTCAATCCAGTTAAAAGAAAGCTCCCCCGTCGCTTGCGGAAGCCATGAACCCCAAACAAAGGGGGTATTCCCAGCTAAGGTCCAAGACAAATTGGGACCATACTTTAACCCTAAAAGACCATTTTGATCGTATGTGGAAGACCAAGAGGTGTTCCACGCCGTGCAGAGAAGTAGTAAGAGTACCGAAATTTTTTTCTTAAGATTAGTCATCAGATGTTAAAAATTATAAATAATTCACATAAATCCATTAAAAATTCTTATTTTGATCCCAGCATTACCCTTTAGGAGCGATTATGCATGTTACTAGGTTAATTATGCTGGGTTTGGCAATACTCGCCATTTCAGCGTGCACAAGCAGACATACATCCGCAGTTCTAGTAGAACGTGGCGTGGAGCAATACGAACGCGAATACTTTGCCACGAAAGAAAGTATGGGCATTGAGAAGCGTCTCAAAGATATCTTTCGGCAGGGTTACATTGAGGAAGGAATGACCCAGGAAATGGTGAATCTCCTCTGGGGACCTCCGGATCGTGAATTACAGGATGGCTATTTGTGGGAATACTACACACGCGAAGGTCAGTTGATCACACGCCTCAAATGGAAAAAACCTGAACAGGCTCGTTTAGAAGGCTACGAAGAAGAACTCGTGCTTCAGTCTATTGAAGGCGACCGCTATGGTGGGTCCCCTCCGCCATCAGCCTCTATCCAATCCAACTACTAGTCGTAAGCGGATCTCAAGACTCTTATGAAAGCATCGCCTTGCCTGGCGGTGCTTTTTTGCTAGATTATGGCCCAAACTTTGAAACGTAAACCTCTTGAAGGAGCCCTGAATGCGTCAGTATATTATCGCTGGAAACTGGAAGATGAATAAGACTGTGAGTGAGAGCGTGACTCTCGCTCAAGGTATTGTTGCCGCAGTCAAAAATATTAAGAAGACCGAAGTCGTGATTGCACCGACTTTCCTTGCTGCAGCAAAAGTTGCTGACGTAGTGAAGGGAACCAACGTGAAGCTCGCTCTCCAGGACATTCACTGGAAGGATCAGGGAGCTTTCACGGGTAAAATTTCCGTGGACATGGCCAAAGAAATTGGAGCTGAATACATCATCATTGGTCACTCGGAACAACGTCAGTATTTCCACGAAACAGAAGAGACCGTGAATCTTAAGGTGAAGAAGACCTTGAGTGCCGGTCTGAAGCCTATCATTTGCATTGGCGAGACTTTGGAACAGCGCAATGGCGGTCATTTGGAATCGGTTCTTCGCACACAAATTGTGGGCGCGTACAAAGACATTTCTGTTGAAGACGCTCTCAAGTCCGTCCTCGCTTACGAACCCGTCTGGGCGATTGGTACTGGCGTTGTGGCGACCGATGAACAAGCTCAAGATACCCAAGCTTTCGTGCGCTCCGTCGTTAAAGAAATCTACGGAGAAAAGGTTTCTGAAGCGCTTCGTATTCAGTACGGTGGATCTATGAAACCAGACAATGCCGCAGGTCTTTTAGCCCAAAAGGATATTGATGGGGGCCTCATTGGTGGTGCTGCCTTGAAACCAGATACATTCTTTGCTATCATTGCAGCCGCTGAAGCTCGCTAATTAAACAAAGAAATAGCGTTTAAGGAAATTAAAATGTCGACACTTTTTTGGATCGGAATCGCTTTACATATCTTCCTCTGTTTGTTCTTAATGTTGCTCGTGCTCATTCAGAATGATAAGATGGGAGGCCTCGCAGGTTTAGGTGGCATGACATCTCAATCCGCATTTTCCACCGCTGGAGCAGCGACATTTATTCAGAAGTTGACTCGCAGTGTGGCAATTGTCTTTTTTGTAGTGGTTCTCGCATTGGGTGTTATTGCATCCAAGCAAGATAGAACCGCCACGACTTCTATACTTAAACAATCTGCTCAAGAAAATTCAGCAAGCAACGCAGTCATTCCGCAATTACCTACAGCGGCCCCTGCAGTTCCTGCTGAAAATTCTCAAGAAAATCCCTTGACGGTGCCCGCGCAATAGTTTACATTTGCGCCCGTATTTGAGATTACCACGCGGTCGTGGTGGAATGGTAGACACGCTAGCTTGAGGTGCTAGTGGGAGCAATCTCATGACAGTTCAAGTCTGTCCGACCGCATGAAATTCAAAAGAGAACCTTGGATAACTTCCGGGGTTCTTTTTTTATTGGCATTTAGAAATGCCCCTTATATCCCTTTAACTATTTTTGGCCCATGAATCGTTTCGAATTGCTCAAGACCTCCGCTAAATCAAAAGCTCGCCTCGGCAAAATCACCACAGATCACGGTGTCATTACCACACCGATCTTTATGCCTGTGGGAACCGCCGCAAGCGTGAAAGGGGTAACCCCCAGAGATCTCCACGAAATGAAAGCGGAAATCATTCTCGCCAATACCTATCACCTCTATCTTCGTCCAGGCACCCCTTTGATAGCAAAGGCCGGTGGCGTTCACAAGTTTATGGGGTGGGATGGCCCCATGCTTACCGATAGCGGTGGATTCCAAGTGTGGAGCCTCAAAGAACTCCGCAAAATCAAGCCTGAAGGCGTGGAGTTTCGCAGTCATCTCGATGGTTCCAAACATTTCTTTTCACCCGCAAGCGTGATGAAAGCCCAGCGCGATATTGGTGCCGATATCATCATGGCCTTTGATGAATGCACGCCGTTTCCAAGCACCGCCAAAGAAGCGGAGCACTCCCTGAATTATACCTTGCGCTGGACCGCGGAAGCAATTGACTATCTTAAAGAACATCCCCCCATTCATGGTTACGACCAGAGTTTTTTTGGTATTGTGCAAGGTGGCATGCATTTGGATTTGCGAAAGCGCGCGATTGAAACCATTGCGGAACTAGACCCGGATGGCTATGCCTTGGGCGGTCTTTCTGTGGGTGAACCGACAGAGACCATGTATGATATCGCCGATTTCTGCACGGACATTATGCCCAAAGACCACGCGCGTTATGTGATGGGAGTGGGCACTCCGTGGAATCTTTTGGAACTCATTAAACGTGGGGTGGATATGTGCGATTGCGTGATGCCGACCCGCAATGCACGCAACGGGATGATGTTCACGAGCGAAGGCGTGCTGCATTACAAAGCAGGCCGTTATGCGGATGCTTTAGATGTGGCGCCAGACCCGAATTGTAATTGTTATACTTGCAGAAATTTTAGCCGCGCGTACCTTCGACATTTGCATCACGCGGGCGAACTACTCGCGATGAGTCTTGCAAGCATTCATAATCTGCACTTTTATTTGCAGTTAATGCGAGAGGTGAAAGTACACATTGCTGATGATACTTTCGAACCCTGGGCAGAAGAACAGATTGTAAAGTTGCAGCGGGTGGTACCCTAAATTTTTTATTTGTCCATTGAACAAGGCAACGCCTGCTGTATTGAGTGTTTTTGTTTTCCGAAAAAAGAAGACCTATGGAAGCAAAAACTAATTGACCGTGGTATTTAGATTCTCAAGGAGCGTATCCAATAAAAACAGGGTGTTGTATAAATGACGATTTACTAAATTTCGACAGAATTTTTCTGCTTTTTTAACTTAGAATGAGGATCCTATGTCCGAAGAATTAGTTTTGCGTTTTGAAAATCCTTCTGAACTCCGTTATGGAGAAAATTCCCACCAGTCTGCGATTTTTTACAAAGAAGCGGATTGCAATGAAGCTAGCCTCGCGACTGCAAAACAACTTCATGGCAAAGAACTTTCCTACAATAATATTGTCGATGCCGATGCCGCCCTAGAGATGGCTCGTGAATTCAGCAATGTTCCTACCGTGGTGATTGTGAAACACATGAACCCGTGCGGACTTGCGACAGGAGAAACTCTGGATGAGGCTTTTGAAGCCGCTTGGGCAGGAGATCCGGTATCTGCTTACGGTTCCGTGATTGCGGTGACCACAAAGGTGGATTTGAAAACCGCGATGCTTTTGAAAGGCCGCTTCGTCGAGATTCTTTTAGCTCCCGCTTTTGATGCGGATGCCCTCGATTTTCTTTGCAACAAATCCAAGGATATCCGTATTTTGGAAGTGGGAAACATCGAACCCGCCAAAGCCCGTAAGGTTTACAAGCACGTCATCGGTGGGATGCTCGTCCAGGACCGTGATATCGGCACCTGGGACAAATTTGAATGCGTCACTCAAGCCAAATTTCCTCTGAACAAAGAAGCCCTCGCTCGCTTCACTTGGATCGTCACAAAGCATGCGAAGTCCAACGCCATTGTGATGGGCTACGAGTATAAGCCGGGCTTTTTCCAGATCATGGGTCTTGGCCCAGGCCAACCCAATCGCATTGATTCCAATCTTCGCCTTTGTCAGCCGCGCGTCCGCGATAATGTCGCCCGTATGCCGCTTCCTGAAGGAGAGACCTTGGAACAGCTTACCAAAAAAGTTTTTGGGGAAGTCGTTCTCGGCTCCGATGCGTTCTTTCCTTTTGCGGATAACATTGATGCTTCGCACTCTGCGGGCGTTCGCTATATTGTCCAACCGGGTGGCTCGAAACACGATCAGGAAGTGATCGATGCCTGCGATAAGTTCGGTGTTGCCATGGTATTCACAGGAATGCGCCACTTCCGCCATTAATAACCCATGAACAGAGAGACAACAGAATCCATCAATCGCCAGAATGCCTATGAGGCAGTTCTTACTTTTTTAAAAGAAGTTCGCAAAGTGGGAAAAACAAGTAGCAAGGACTGGGACAAGTTCCGTTCTAGGCTGCATACCTATTCGCTTCGACCAGAGACTTTAAAAGCGATTGATATCTGGACTATGGAGAATCTGGAGCACCATAAACCGGAGTTGATTCGGACTCGGGTTTTGCATGAATTCGAGGAACAGTTTATCCCCGCAAAAGTGCATGGAGAATTCCTCGAAGCCCTCCGCTTCGGCATGGTCAGCCAAATTCAAGGGGAACAGATTATTGATGAGCTTCTGGAAATTGATCCGCAAGGCGTTCTGCCAGAAACGATGATGCATTCGCTTTCAAAAACCTGGAACCGAAATATTCAGAATTACACCTTTATGAAGGTGAACTAAGCGATGCGCGTACGCGTGATCGGCGGTGGACTTGCTGGCTGCGAGGCCGCTTTGCAGCTCGCTTCCCGAGGTTTTGATGTGGATCTCTATGAGATGCGCCCAGGGCGGCAAACGCCTGCACACCGCGATGGAAAACTCGCTCAATTAGTTTGTTCCAATAGTTTTAAAGGCATGGGAAAAACATCCGCCCATGGTCTTCTCAAAAATGAACTGCGACTGCTAGGAAGTTTTCTTTTAAAAGCCGCAGAAGAAGCCAAAGTGCCTGCGGGAGAGTCGCTCACGGTGAATCGCGAAATTTTCAGCGACTCTGTGGAGCGCCTTATCGCAAGTACCTCAAAAATTACGCTCCACCGCGACGAGGTCCTCAGTTTAGAAGGGGACTTCCCTACCCTCGTCGCCGCAGGCCCACTCGCGAGCGATGCTCTTGCAGACGATATATTTAAACGTTTAGGGAGCGAACGGTTGCATTTCTTTGATGCGATTGCCCCTGTGATCGAAGCCGACAGCATCGATATGGAGCGCGCCTTTTACTTGAACCGTTGGGAAAAAGGGGAAACTGCCGACTTTATCAACTGCCCCCTCGACAAAGAAACGTACGATCTCTTTGTGACAAAGCTACGCGAAGCGGAATCCATTGAACCTCGCCCTTACGAAAAGAATGAGCTCTTTGAAGGCTGCCTCCCCGTGGAGGAAATGGCGCGCCGAGGCACAGAAACGCTGCGTTTCGGGCCCATGCGCCCCGTAGGTTTGGGACTCGGCAACAACGGCAAGAAGTGGCATGCCGTGATCCAACTCCGCGCTGAAAATGCTCAGAAAACGCTTTTTAATATGGTGGGTTTCCAAACGCGCCTCAAATGGGGTACGCAAAAGGAAATTTTCACCTTGGTGCCCGCACTCAAAAATGCACGTTTTGCGCGCCTCGGCTGTATGCACCGCAACACCTTTATCGAAAGCCCTAAACTTCTCACAGAGACACTCCGTTTGCGCCCGGAACTTCCGTGTGCAGAGGGCATTCCACCCACTTGGTTCGCAGGACAAATCACTGGTGCCGAAGGTTACACAGAGGCGATTGCCACCGGATGGTATGCCGCATGGAACATGGCCCAGACTTTGGTTCACGGAGCACCGCTTCCGCTCCCTGAAGAAAGTTGCATCGGTTCTTTGATGCGGCAATTGGTGAGCCCCAATAAAGATTTTCAACCCATGAATTTTAACTTCGGCTTGCTCCCCCACGTGCTCGAATTGAATTACAGAAAAAAAGACAAAAAATCAGTTCTCGCAGAACAAGCAGAAGAAGCGATCCGTGTTTGGATCGCCTCCCATATACTCCCCTCTACTTCTCTGATCTAATTGTTCCATTAAAACACGGACCGAATCTTAAACTTCATTGTAAAGAGTTGAATTATCTTCTCGTGACAATTTTGCTGTTAAGCACTTGACCACGGTGTCCATATTCGACCACAATAACAGAACTCGCTGGCAATTGATTGGGCATTTGTTCACCTACATAAAGCGGATGGCCTTGAACATCAAATATCCGATAAAAGGATGCTTCGGCTTCTGTGGCACCGAATTTTTGCGTCGCATTTATCCCCGTTGATGCAGTGACCGTCACTGTCAAATAACTAGATGACCCAACAAGGCCACTATTATCGGTGGCTTTCGCGATTAAAGAGTAAGTACCCTCTGAAAAACCACTCAAAGTGAACGAGTAAGGAGAAGAGGAGGCAGAACCTACCTTTGTTGTTCCGACATAGAAATCTACGCTTGCAATGGTGCCATCGGAATCAGACGCTGTAGCCGTAAACGAGATGGAACCCGAAGAAGAAGAACTGACCGTCGCCGTGAGCGACACGGAAGGGGCCTTATTGGATTGTGCAAAAGCAAGTGTTGTGTCGGGCATGAATCCCCAACGACCGCCCACACCCGCATTATTCGGAATTTCCGTCGGCAGAGTAGAAACGGTTTTCTTCAGATAAGTATAAGCGGGAGTAAAAACATTGTCCGTAGGGGTTGTGGAACTGGTGGTGCTTCCTGTGCGGTAACTTGCCGTGCTATTTGTCACGGTATTTCCCGTCCAGTGAATGTAGCCATAGTCTTCCTTATAAGTATAATAGCCAACAGCCCGGTTGATGTAACTGTTCTCATAGAGAATTTGAGCGTATGCAGAGGAGGATTTACCACTTGCTCCCGCGATAAAGAAACGGTTGTAATCCACATAGTTATTGTAGACATGGATTTTCGTCACCGCAGACTGGCCCGCAGCCTTGGGCACACGCCCGTAAGTATTATGCCAGTAATCATTTGCATAGGTAACACTAGCATCCTCCACAAGAGCCATGTAAGGATCCGTCGCCCAGCAGTTGTGCTGATTGGCACCGTCATAATCCAGCCAGGAAACCGTCACAGAATCCGTATAGGTGATATCCAAGCCATCACTGATCCATTTGTACGAAATATGATCCGCCCACAATTTGGAGGTATGATCGGAAGAGGAACCCACCGCAGAAAGACCGTCGCCCGCTTCCACCAGACTGGGGTTCACATCGTAAATACCGAGATTTCTGAATATTTCATTTTCTCCCCCTTCGTAACTCCGCATAAACAGGGAAGCCCCGCGCAGATTGGCACCGCGACCCATACCGATAAGCGATTTATTCGGCTTGGTGGTGATCCAGTTGTCCCACCGCTGCAAATTATCGTTTTCAGTTACGATAGTGAGACCAGAACCCAGACTAGAACAGTTATTGGCCGCAAAAGCGATGCGATAGAAAGTGTTGGAACTAAGAGAATCATTCGAGCCGCAGGAACTTTTGCACCAAGTATAGCCAGCCGCAGTGGCCTCTGTCACTGCATTTCTGAACAGACGAAAATCGTAAGTTCCCTCTGGAATAAGTATGGTTTTCGTTACATTATCCTGAAGAGCCTTGCGGATGGAAGCCGAATCTGAAGCGACCACAATGATTCCCCCATCGCCTCCTGTGGTACCAGCACCAAAGCCTTCCGCCTTAATGTTAAAAGTAAACAGGAGCACCGCTAGAGTATCCGTAGTTTTGTCCGTCCAGATCCATTGAGATTCGGAATTTGTCGCAAAACCGGAAAGCGCCGTTCCAGAAGGCATCGTGGATGCACTGCCGTAAATCGTAGCATGTCCCCACTGCGAGAGATCTCGCCCCTTGGCTTTCCAAGCCGTGTTACTCACCGAAGGTTTGGAGTACCAATCGGATCCGCTGTAATAACTTTTTTCAAGTTCATCAATTTGCACAAGAACACCCGGGGCTCCGTTACCATCAAGTCCCACCACGGAAACCGCATTTTCTCCCGGAAGGAAAGTCATCGGCACAAAGGTCACGCGGCCCGCCTGATTATCTTCTGCAAGAAGTTCCCCGTTGAGGTACAAACGATATCCGCCATCAGCCACAATCCAAATGCCCGGACCGTCCCCCGCATTGTAAGTTCGCCCAATGAGTTGCGAACCCAGAACATCTCCCCCGCCATAAGTCGTTGCGGTAGGCAAGCTGACGACTTCCGTTAAAGAGACTTGAGCAAACAAAGCAGATATCATAACCAACGAGAGTGCAAAGATCAAATTCATAGATTCTCCTTTGTAAGGATGGCTCCGTAGGAGACATATTCTTTGAAAAAGAAAATTACTTTTTCTTTGGAACTATTCGTAACACTTTGTCATTTTTGCGTTGTTCACAGACAACGATAATCTTTGATTCATAAATCGCCAAAACTCTATTGAAAAACGAAATATGTAAATTATTAACATGGATAAGAAAGTATCAGAGCGCAAAATTTTTGAATTCCTGGACTACAGAGAATTTTTGCGGGATTATTACCAAAAGAAAAAAGAGGTATTGCCAACTTTTTCTTTGCGCTCGTTTTCTGATCGCATCGGATTCAAGGCAAAAGACTTCATTTCACGGGTGATGCAAGGAGAAAAGAATCTTTCTGCAGAAAGTGTATCCAAAATTGCTCGAGGTCTTCGATTAGGCAAACGCGAATCTGAATTTTTTGAAGCATTGGTGAGTTTCAATCAATCCGACACCATGGAAGAACGCAACCGTTGGTTCGAAAAAATGCAAACGGTGCTTAAAATCGTGCGATTCACCCAAGATCAACACTTGCTTGCCAATTATCAATATCAAATTTATTCCCATTGGCGCCATCTCGTGGTACGTTCTCTGATCGGAATGTTTGGATTTTCTGGAGACTACGAGACCCTCGCAAGTCAAGTACACCCGAAAGTTACCCCTGAAGAAGCCAAAGAATCGGTACACTTACTGGAAGCCTGCGGACTCATTACAAAAGACAAATCAGGAAAATATTCTCTGACCCAAAATGCAATCACCACAGGAGATCACGCCTCTCGTATCGCTCTGCGAGGATTCCATCAGCATTGCCTCAAACTCGGCGCCGATTCCATTGACAGAGACCCTCCTCAAGAACGGAATATCTCGGGGCTTACCCTCGGTATTTCTCAAGAAGGTTATAAACGCATTGTGGAACGCATGAACGATTTTCGTAAAGAGATCGCCCAAATTGCCGATGAAGACGAGGGTGCCGATAAAGTCTACCAAATGCAATTGTTGCTATTCCCTGTGGGTGGAAAAAAATAACGGATTCTTGGGGGGCACTGGCGAAAACAATCGCTAGAGTGAGACCTTTTAACTACGACTCTTTATGGGGCTTCCTTTGTAAACTCTGCAAATCGGTTATCGTTGTCATAGGATCAGTATAAACGAATTTTTAGAAGAATCTGAATTCTTTTAGGGCTCTTTAATTACCGTGGGCCAAGCGTCCACAGGACGCTGGTTGAGGTAGGTGGCACGCACCCAACTTGCAGAGCGGGCGACTTTACTGATATGCAATTCGTCAATAGCTCCCCAGAAGTATTGTCCTGTGCTATCGACATCCAGAGGAAATACTTGACGGCCAATTTCAAAATCATTGCTCGTATAATATGCATTTTCAAAAGTGCCAATCGCTGGACTGGAAGTGATGAGAGAATCTTTTCGGTACAAGTTGATAATGGTACCCACTTGAACCACGGTGAGAAAATCCCATTTTCCGGTATCTTCGATGGTATCCAGAGGGGCTTTGTACCAGTACCTCGCAGAGCCTTCCGTCTGTTCTTTATAGCGTTCAAAGAGCCAGCCATCCGGATACAAATACTTGAGATGATATTGAGTCACCCCTTTACCATAAACAAAGCGGCTGGTGTTTAGAATATCCGGGTGCACCCAAACAGAGATGCTCATGGTGTCATCATAAGCAAAATTGAGTTCCCCTTCTGCCGTTCTCGGAATGCTCATATAACTGGTAAGTCCATTGTATCGTAACGCGCTACCTATAGCACCAGCACCCACGGAAGTATTAGCACCAACGCCAGCATATCCATTCCCTGTCGCATCCAAAGCGATGTTTGCCCCATCTTCAAAATGCCACACCGCAATGAATCCATTGGCGGCATTAAAAATTGGATCGTTCGCCACAGAGGCTGTCCCCTCTTGAAAAGTAAAGAACAAAGTATCCGTTGTACTTTGCGGAAGGAGCGTATCGAGACGCACCCAGAAATCAGCTGATTTTGCCTCGTTATCCCATTTCGCAAGTTGTAAAGGCAGCACGGTACCATCCGCCTTTTTTGCAGTCCAAGTCCCAGAAATATTCCCAATCACAGAAAAGTCAACAAGACTTGAATCTAAGCGCAAAACGAGTGGAAAGCCGAAAAGGGTGTCCGTAATGTTGGCACCGCCAGAAGTGGTATTAAGAGGCACCTTATAAGTCAGCGAAATGAGAGGAGCTGCGACATTGACAGTATCCCCAGAATCCACTGTGAGAGCGGAATCCAGAGTCAGAGAATCGCCATTATCCGCAATGAATACAAGCAAGTCCAGTTGATCTGCCGGGAGAGAATCCACAAAAATAGCCCCGAATTTGACTTTTACAGAGCGCAAAATGCTCGTTCCTATCACATAAACGTAACCGGCAGTGCCGTTTTCAAATGGAGAGGCTCCGATGCGCGCCGTCCCCGTAGGGGTGAGTTCCCCAGCAATAGCCAAGGTGGAGTCTTTCTTTACCGCAAGATTCTGAAGCAATAATCGCATCCCGGACTCCACATGATATGCTTCTAAAGAAAAGTTTCCTTCTGGAACGGCCTTCAAACTGTAATTTCCCAAAGAATCAGTGAAGGTTTGCCACCGAGAGTCTAAAACAGAATCGCGTAGAGCATTGTAGCCTGCCGGAACACATTGTACTCGAGCATTTTTCGCTGGAGCACCCCCTTCCAGAGTCAAAAGACCCGCCATTTCTGGATTCCCTGACTCCGCACTATTGCCTCGATCACTCAAAAGATCCGAACAAGCACCCAAAATCAAGCCAAAAAGCAACAAAAACAGGACTCGTAAAGCGAATCCTTGACCAATCCCACAACTAAAATGCTGTTTTCTCACAATTCTAACCACCCTATCAAAATATACATTCTAACCTTCGAAAATCCTTTTTTCTCCGGTTTAACGTTGTCCAGAGACAATAGGGGGGAATATTATTCTCTGGTATCATTCCCGACGATGCGCATACAATCAAACCAGACAAATCCACAAAAATTCTCGAGAAAACACTTACGATTATTTTTCTTCAACAATGATTATTTTCACTGTCACATTCCCAATTTCAAATAGATCCCGCAGAATGACAAATATATCAGAACCTCCATTCAAATATTAAAATTCAGGGAGTGAATCTGACATTATTTTTCTAGATTTTTGCCTACCATGAGAGGACTTCAAACGCCAGACGTATTTATTGACTCATTACAGAAATTGCAAGTGCTTCGGAATTTCGCCGGTGAACCATTGCAGTTCTGGGAAACTTATTTAAGCTCACTGCTAGAAGTGACAGGAACGAAGGCCGGTGTCATTTGCCTCCGCGATTCAGGAAAAGAGTGGCGCACACTCGCCTTTGCTCCTAAATCGCAGGGATATGAACAGTATCTGCGCCTATTTCTGACAGCCATTGACACTTGTCATAAAATGTGTCTAGAGAAAGGTGGAGCCATTATCCCCACCAAGGACTACACGATTATCGGGTGTCCTGTCATATTGGATTCTCAACAAGGGAACGCTCTCTTTTTGGGTTACCTAGGTCATTCGGTGGATAAGAACCCCACTTTTGCTCTGAATGCCGCCAAAAGTATCGCAGATCTGTATGCACAGTACCGAATTCGTCAGAGCGTAAATGATTCCGTAACGATGAAAGCGAATCTGACATCTATTTTCGAAATTACACACTTGGTGAATACTCCCAAACGATTTCTTGAAGCGGCGATGACGTTGGTCAATGAGCTCGCCAATCGCAATCAATGCGACCGCGTGAGCTTAGGCTGGGTCAAAAAAGGCTATGTGAGAGTGACCGCACTCAGCCATACCGATACGTTTGAAAAGAAAATGGAAATTGTCCGTAATCTGGAAAACGCGATGGAAGAGGCGCTGGAGCAGGATGCCGATATTGTTTTTCCTCTGCCCGAAAATTCGCGACTGGTCGCGAGAGCCCACGAATTCTACCATAAAACCCATGACACGGGTTATCTCCTTTCCGTACCGATCCGGCGCGAAGCGAATGTTATTGGCATTCTCACCTTTGAACGCGTTCAGGCCCCTTTTTCCGAATCAGAATTGACACGGCTTCAATTGACGGCGGGGCAAATCGCCACTCGTCTCGGAGAACTTTACTACAAAGATCGCTGGTTTGGAGCACGCCTCGGGAGTGCTATTAGAAATGGACTTGCGAAGGTGCTCGGTTATGAACACACCTGGATAAAGCTTTTATGCATTGTCCTTGCCGCTTTTTTAGGCTTTGCTTTTTTTGTGCCCATCTCTTACCGGGTAGATTCCCCTACCATTTTGCTCACCGACAAGATTGTATTTGTAACCGCCCCTTTTGACGGTTATATTGACAGCGTTTTTGTGAAACCGGGAGACCCTATCAAGAAGGGACAAGAAATTCTCCGGTTAGATAAAAAACAGTTCCTGCTGGAAGAAGCGGACTACATGGCAGAAGAACAAAACTACCACCGAGAAATTCAAAAAGCCCAGGCCGCAGAACAACTTGCGGAAATGCGCGTGTTCCAAGCGAAGCTTGCCCAAACGCAGGCGAAACTCAAAACCACACGATTCAAATTAGAACAATCCGTAATCCGTTCCCCCATTGATAGCGCAGTGGTTGTGGAAGGAGATCTTGAAAAACGCCTCGGGGCTCCGGTCTCCCTCGGAGCGGAACTTTTTCAGATTGCGCTGATCGAAAATATTTACGCTGAAATTGACGTGGGCGAAATGGAAATAAAAAATGTGAAACTTGGTGCCGAAGGAGTGGTCGCCATCAAGAGCCGCCCCGATTACGTTTATCGTTTCCGTGTTGCGCGCATTCACCCCGCAGCGACAATCAAAGATGAAGAAAATACATTCCAGGTCCGCGGAGAATTTATACGCAACGTCCCAGAGTGGTTCCGGCCCGGAATGACGGGAGTTGCCAAAATAGAATCCGGCAAACACACTTTGTGGTGGATACTCAGCCACCGCGCTATTGACATTCTGCGATTAAAATTATGGTGGTAGACAAAAGCCGTAAAATTTTTCATGAATCCTGGTACCGCATCGCCAATCAGCGAATCACCTTGCGGGCAAGTATTCGTATTCACAGGCAATTTTACCGAGGTGTAAAATGGTATGTGCTCTATGAACCCTTCACCAACCAGTATTTCCGCCTGCAGGAAAATGCCTACGAATTCATTTCGCGACTGCATCTCAAAAAAACCATAGGGCAGGTGTGGCAGGAACTTTTGGAAAAGGATCCCGATCATTCTCCGGGACAAGGCGAAATCATCGAGATTCTTTCCCAGTTGTATCAGGCGAACATGCTTCATTACGACATCGCCGAGGATAGTTTCCAGCTTTTCGATCGCCGATCCAAAAAACAAAAAAAGAAAGTGCGATCCACGATTCTCAATATCTTTTTTCTTCGCATTCCCCTGTTAGACCCCGATGCATTTTTAAAGCGTATAAAACCGCTGATCAACCTCGTCATCAGCAAACCGATGGCCTTGATATGGCTTATCGTTGTCGGTATCGCAGGGAAGCTTGCCTTTGAAAATTTTGACAGTTTACAGGACCAGGCCCAGGGAGCACTTTCTCCATCGAACCTCTTTTTGCTTTACGCCTGCGGTATTCTGGTAAAGGCGATTCATGAATTTGGGCACGCCAGCGTGGTGCGGCGCTTTGGCGGCGAAGTCCATACGGTGGGAATCATGTTCATGCTGTTAGCGCCCCTCCCCTATGTAGACGCGACGGCTGCCTGGTCTTTTCGCAGCAAGTGGCAACGCATTTTTGTGAGCTCCGCAGGGATGCTTTTTGAATTTTTCATTGCCGCTATTGCCATGATCGTGTGGGCCAATGTCGGTGGGGGTCCCGTTAAATCGGTCGCCTACAACACGCTTTTTATCGCTTCCGTTTCTACACTCCTTTTTAACATCAATCCATTGATGCGTTTTGATGGCTATTACATTCTCACCGATTTGCTGGATATGCCTAACCTGCAGCAGCATTCCGTGGCGCATCTCAAATACATTCTGGAACGTTTTATTTTCCGTCGCACCGATGCCACCCCGGTTGCCACTAAAGTTCATGAAGCCGTCATTTATACCTTTTACGGTTTTGCGAGTGCCATTTATCGATTCTTCCTTTTTGCAGGGATCATCATTGCGATATCGCAGCAGTACTTGATTCTCGCCGCTGTCATGGCTATTTCCCTTGCCATCACGATGCTTTTTATTCCCTGCGGGAAATTCATCCATTATATTTTTGTAAACCCAGGTCTCGCCCGTGTTCGCACACGCGCCGTTCTTTTAACAACAGTCACTTTGGGTGCTCTTTTAGGGATTCTTTTCTATGTCCCTGTGCCGGATACATTCACCGCGCCGGGAATTCTGGAATCCACCCATTACGAAAATACAATCAACAGAACGCGCGGGCACATCATCGCCGTAAAAGCCTCTACAGGGAATTTTGTAAATGCCGGAGATACCTTGCTGATTCTGGAAAATCAGGAACTGGAAAACAAGATTCAGGAAACCCGGGCCGCCTATGAGGAATCCAGACTCCTCTATTATAAAGCCCTCGCTGAGAATCCAGAAAATATGTATCCTATCACAAAACGAATGCAGGTATTCTCTCAGGAACTTGAACAGTATTCCATTGACAAAAAAAATCTTACCGTATGCGCCCCTATAAGCGGAATCTGGCATTCCCCGGATGCCGCCAATTTTCTTGGCAAATGGTTGAAACAAGGAGATTCTCTGGGGCAAATCATTGACACCACAGAATTTCGTTTTGTCGCCGCTATTTCCCAGGATGATGGCTCCCGTATTTTCAGCAGCAAGAATCATTCCTTTTCGGTGCGCCTGAACGGAGATGCATTTACGGACATTGCAATCGAAAGCGTGAAAGCAATCCCCACGGCTCAAAACGAACTTCCCTCGGAAGCCTTAGGCTGGAGCGGCGGTGGAGACATTGAAGTGAATACTGCGGGTGGCAATCCTACACAGACAGCGGAACCTTTTTATTTGGTACAAGCTTCTTTCAAACATAAAGAGAATGGCGTTCTCTTTTTGCAGGGACGTGCCGGAAAAATCCGATTCCACTTGGGATACACTCCTTTAGCAAAACAAGCCTCACGCAAAGCGCGGCAGATGCTCCAAAAATATTACCGGGTATAAAGAATGAGTTCCCTTGCCGAAAACTATCGACTCACCGTGCTTCGCAAAGCCCCTAAGATTCCAACAGGGATTGATGCGATTCATTGTCGCGCCTTAGGCAGGGTACATAGACGCAAATCTATTTTGAAAAAAGTTTTGCGCGAGGCCACAGAGATTGATACAACTGGATACAAATTCAGAGACATTTCACAAACAGGCCTTCAAATACGCTTGGCAAAATACCGCGAACTTTTTCGTTCCCGAAGCTACGTCTCCACCCAAGAACTCCATGAAGCCCTTGCGCTGATCCAGAACGCGGTCAAATTCACATTGGGTTTTAAGCCTTTCCCCGTACAGCTCGCGGGAGCCCTCGCCCTTTACCGAGGTTATATCGCAGAAATGTCCACGGGAGAAGGAAAAACGGTGACCGCAGCCATGACAGGGATTCTCCGCGGGTGGAGCGGACGCGCCTGCCATGTCATTACCGCAAACGATTATCTTGCCGCCCGCGATGCAGAAATCATGGCTCCACTCTACCACTTTTGCGGAGTCACCGTCGGAAGCGTAACCTCTGCCCTCAAACCACCGGAACGCAAAGCCGCCTACGAAAAGGATGTCACCTACACCACGGCGAAAGAAGTCCTCGCCGATTTTCTGCGTGATCGAATTGCTCTCGGCAAATCTCAGCAGTTCAATCAGCGCCTCATCGCCTCTTTGCGCGAAGACCAAAGCCGCCTTTTTTCACAGGTGGTACAACGCGGTTTACACACAGCGATCGTCGACGAAGCGGATAACGTGCTCATCGATGAGGCCGTCACGCCACTCATTATTTCCCGTGAAGAACCCAACGAAGCCTTTACCGCCTCTTGCCTTTGTGCCATTGGAATTGCAGAATCCCTGACTCTCGATGTCGATTACAAACGTGATGACGTTTTCCGTACGGTGACGTTTCTCCGCGATATTGAAGAACTCATCAAGGAACACCGCGTCAAGCATCCCGGACCTTTTTCCGGCGTCCTTTTTCAGAAAGATCTGGTGCGCCAGGCGCTTGTGGCGAGAGAATTTTTCCATCGCGATAGGCAATATGTCATCGAAGAAGAAAAGATCGTCATCGTCGATGAATCCACAGGAAGAAAAATGCCCATGCGCTCGTGGAGCGGCGGCTTGCATCAGTTGGTGGAAGCGAAAGAGGGGCTCCCGATGACGCCCGTGAAAGAGACGCAGGCGCGTCTCAGTTTTCAGCGATTCTTCCGTTTTTATCCGAATTTTTCAGGAATGACAGGAACGGGCAAAGAAGCCGCCGGAGAATTCTGGCACATTTATGGCGCCCCGGTCATCGCGATTCCCAATAATCGCAAAAGCAAACGCAAAACGCGGACACTACGCGTATTCCCCGATAAAGAATCTAAAATGAACGCCATTTTACATGAAATCGAAACCGTTCACAACCAAGGGCGTCCCGTACTTATCGGCACACGCAATGTAGCCATGAGTGAAGAACTCGCGGAACGCCTCGGCGATAAGAATCTTCCCTGCAAAGTCATTAACGCCGTGCGCGAAAAAGAAGAAGCCGCGATCATCGAAAAAGCGGGACACAAAGGAGCGATTACCGTCGCCACCAACATGGCGGGCCGCGGCACGGATATTAAAATTTCTCCCGAAGTGCGGGCTCTCGGTGGACTCCATGTCATCGCCACGGAATGCCACCGTTCTTCCCGCATTGACAGGCAGCTTTTTGGACGTTGCGCACGCCAAGGGGACCCGGGAAGCGCTGTCCCCTTTACGAGTCTCGAAGACGAGCTCCTCACGCGAAACCTCCCCAGACCGATACTTCGGTTATTAAAATTCCTAATGAAAACCATCCCAGGAAGCACATTCGTTGCAGGCCGGGGAGCCGTTCATCTCGCCCAGTACATCGCTCACCGCAAGGATTTCCAAAGCCGGCTCTCCGTCCAGAAAACGGATACCTGGCTCGACGAATCCCTCTGCTTTGCCAATGAGGATATTCAATGAGAGTTCCTTCGAATTCCATTATTTTTGCTGTTGCCCGCAATCGTTTCTTCTGGTGGTCCGCACTTCTTTTGTATGTATTCTCGCCCGCACAGGAAGACTCCGCAACGTACCTTACAGCAACGAATGATTCGGCGAGCATCGTCATTGTGCAAGACACAAGCGCTGCACCCGTACTTTTCGCCCCGCAGTCCACGCCTGCATCTGAGGAGAAAATTGATTTTGAATCTGCGGAAAGAAATCTCGCCCGCGAAGTGAAAGCAAGCGCAACACCTCTCGATACTTTGGCAAACCGCGTCAATGATTCCTTGGTCTTGAACCTTGAAGATGCCATGACACTACTGGTTCGTTACAACCCCGACATTCAAGAAGCCAAATATGAATGGATATCGCGGAGCGAAATGGCTACCGCCGCTTACGGTGATTTTGAGCCACGACTTGTGGGACGCCTTAACAAAGAAGAAGGGGAAAGGCCGGGGGCGCGTTTTGCAGAAACCAAAGATGAATACAAATTAGGCGTTGAAGGGAAACTCCCCACAGGGACCGAGTATAATGTCGGATTTAACCAGGTGACCTATCAACATAGCGATTACACCTCTGAAATTTACTTTGGCGCAGAACTTAAGCAGCCCATTCTTCGCGGATTCTGGTACTGGGCTCCGCTCAACAACGTGCAACAGGCACACCAAGAAGAAATGAGCGCATTTCATCAATATCGGAAAATACTCACAGAAATCATCGAAAAAGTGTCCACCGCTTACTGGGATTACTATTACGCCCTGCAAGTGCTGCACTTTGAAACAGAATCGGTGAATGTCGCAAAGTCTATTTTTGTCGATGGTCAAAAAAGGTTACAACAAGGGAAGCTTTCCGCAATTGATCTTCGCAAAGCCATTGCAGAACTCTCGGTACGTCAATCAAGGCAGCTCGAAGCCCTCGGAGCCGCGCGCGATGCACGCAGTAAACTTTTACTGCTTCTCAGCGCGCCCGAACTTCTCAAAAATGAAAAGATTCTCACAGTCAATCCCTCCTTAGCGATTGACTCCATTTGGCATCCGGATTCCGTCGCCCTGATAGATACGCTTCAAAAAATTCACCCGGAATACCTCCAGCAAAAAGCGGAACTTGAACGCAGACAACGTATCGTCGATTATCACAAAAGCGAAATCCTGCCTGTATTCAATCTTGTGGGTGCCTACGGCATACGCTCCCGCGATGATAATGCCGATGCCGCCGTCGCCAGATTTCGTTCGGAATCCCGCCGGGACCGCGTCCTCTCCGGAGGATTCGAGATTGAGGTTCCTTTATTTGCAAACCTCAAAGAAAGACACCTCGCCTCAGCAGAAGCCGCCAATGTGCGCTCGGCAGAGGTGCGTCTCGGGCTTATCGTCAATAAACTCATTGAAGATAATATGATTTTACGGCAACGCGCTGTGGAAATTATTGAACAAACTAGCTACGAACATACGGCGGTAGAATATCATGAGCAAGAACTTGTCGAAGAAATGAAAAAGCTCAATATGGGAAAAAGCAACTACCACGTTATTTTCGACATGGAAGAAGATCTGCGTGAGGCGCAGAAAAAGGAAATAGAAGTGGTGCGCTTAACACATATCATCCAGATTCAACTGGAAAAAGCCTTGGGCACCTTGCTGTTGCGCAATAAACTGGAACTCTGGAAGGATAATGAAATCTACCTCAGAGACGATTTGGTAGCAACGGAGTAAGTTCTACTTGAGACGCACTTTTCCGGTCACACCCGGTTCAATAGCACCATCAGTATTGTCAAAGATGATTTTCACAGTGCGCAAAAGACTTGATTTATCCACCAGAGGGGAAATAAATTCGACACGTCCTTTTTTGTAGCGAGACGTTTTAGCGCCATCCAACTGCAGATTCACCGTTGCCCCCGTTTTCAGGGAGCGAGCTTCCGGCGCATAAATATAACTGGTCATGCGACAGAAACGAACGTCTGCAATTTCAACCAACGGTTCCAATGCTTCAATGCTTTCAGACGTATTCTTGGTAATCTTCACAATTTCGCCATCAAAAGGAGCACGAAGAATACGCTTGTCCAACTGAACCACAGCCATCTGATATTCCAGCTTTTCTTTTTCTTCGGTCATCTGAATCTTTTCAAATTCCGCTTTGGCAAGTTTATAATCCAGTTCTTTTTTCCAAACTTCTTCTTCGCTCACGGAGTTCGAGGTTTCGAATAATTTTTTCGTAGCAAAGTAATCTTTTTTGTAAGTGTCCATTTTTGCTTGGGCAGAAACAAGATCGGCCTGATTTTCTGCAATCAGATGCGTCATCTGCACCTGAATTTGTTCTTCCTCTTTGTTCAGCGTCAGAATAACCATCCCTTTTCTGACAAAAGCACCTTCTGACACCATAATAGAATCCACGCGACCGGGAACCGTCATGCCAATAACCGCCTGAGCGATAGGCTCCGTGACACCATCAAAGGCACGCGCCCCGGCAAATGACACAAAAGAAGCAAGGAATGAAGCACCCAAAAAGAAACGCAATTTCATTATTGAGCCGTGAATCCTTCTTTAAGGAGATAGTAAGAAGTGGAACTGGTCCCCGAATAAGTACCGCCCAGTTCATCAATGGCTGCCGCATCGCGGATTCCAGACGCAGGAACATCCATAAGCCGGAGCCAATATTCATCACCAGACACCAGTGCGGTACTGGGTTTCAGCAGAATACTTTTCCCATCCAGCGAGAATTTTATAGTCGCAGTAACCGTCTTACCGGAATCATTTTCCAGCACCACAAAATCCGTTAACGTCCGCGTTTTCATGTAGGTCGTATCTAATGTACGATTAAAGGTAACGATCAATGTCGTATCTTTGGGAAAATCATCGCGCGGAGTCTCTGTGGAAACCACTTCATAAAGATTCGAATGATTCTTCACGATATTCGTATTTACAGGGCAGAGTCCGACCTCCGTATAAAGGAAAATTGCCTCTGAACTCAATGTCAGCTTCTGGGCAATTTCGCCCCGGACCGTTTTAAGATCAAAAGTCACCGAAGAGACCGCGAGCGCAGATGTGGCAAGAGAATTGCCCGGAGCAGCACCAAAATTCGCTGTCGGAAGCGGCGTCACATTCTTGAGAGTCGCCACCGTGCGGGTTTTATTCCACTTCACCGTAGTCTGAATCTCATTTCCGTTGACATCGCTCATATTCACATGGAATGGTACTGTGCTTGAAGCACTGGTGTCAATAGCTTCGGAGAAGGACACCACCAGACTATCTCCCAGCGATTTGAAAACGCGGTAAGTGCCATTTTTGCGATTGTCCACCGAAATAACACTCACCTGATACGCCGTTTGCCACTGGACGCCGAGAACATTGTAAACAACTCTGCCATCCGGAGTTCTGACATCAAAATCCAAACCATAGAGCACATTGGGAGTCAGACTGACACTGGGTACAAAAACAATCGTATCACCACGAAGAGAAATATCCTTTCTCTGAATGCCTGTCGGGAGCGTGGTGGACGTATCCAAAGCACTGAAACCCAAAATAGAATCGAGAGGCTCACTGGAAACAATGTAAATCGTATCCTGCGTTTTCAAATCCTCACGCATCTCTCCCTGGAGATCCAGCGTATTGGTCCACTCGACACTAAAGGACTGTGGCGCGAATTTAGAATAGACTTCTACATTCGAAGCGACCAAACCACTCGCAGAGACCACGGTCACATTAAACCCGATCGTATCCCCGGAAACCACAGCCACTCTTTGATCCGGACGCACAAAAAGCGTATCCTTGTGAATCCAGACTTCCGCATTTTTGGAAACGCCTGCGCCATATAAAGTCGCATCGGCATCCGAAGCTTCCGCCCATTGCACCAGGCCGACCGCGGAATCCAGAGTTTCCGAAAAACGGATCCAGAGAGTATCATACAAAGCAAATGAAGCCTGATATTTGCCGGATGTAGTCCATGTATTCGAAGCGATGGCATAAAGTCCCTTTCCGGTTTTAAAAGAAGCGGTGCTATCTAACAAAACATGAACGCGTTCACGAGTCTTTTTAGTATAGCCATAAATATCGACACTAAAAGTTCTTTCGGCAGGCAAATTCAGATCATGCCTCAGGAACAAAGTATCGCCGCTGATCACGGGTGTGACAAGAAATGTCGTATCTTTATAAGTCAGAGAAACACTGAGGTTTGCCACGTCCAAAGCCTTTGCCATCACGAAATAAGGTTCCGTCACTGGAGAAATATTTTTCAGCCCTAAACCGTCGTCATCCAGAACGTTAGAAGCCACCACAAAAGATTCTGCTTCGACCAAAGTATCCACATTCATAAATGTGCGGCCAATATCCAGCGACTGCTCCGAAAGAAGCAGCGGCAATGCATAAGAATCCGCCACATAACGCAAGCTCCCATACTTTTTAACGGCAAAGGAAATCACCCAGTTGGAATCCGCTGGCAAATCCGCAAAAGTGAAACGCCCTGAAGAATCCGTCACCGCAAGAAAGCGCTTTGGATTGCTGTTTACAAACGTCGTATCCAGATAGCGGAGGCTGACCTGCACACTTTCCGCAGGGACTTTAATACCGGAATCATCGACAATCAGGTAAAGATCCCCTTCAAGATCCGCATTCAGGGGAAAAAGCTTCACAATCCGCGAACCATTGGCGACAACGCCCTCCATGGCAGAAGATTCCGTGGTCGAGCCTGCACTCAGAATACGCGTTCCATAATAAACGGTATCCTGGGTTTTCCCCGAAGTGATAACTTCGAAAAAAGAAAAAGTAAAAGAGCGGGTTCCATAGGCGATATCCGCGATGTAAAAAGCGCCGGAACTGTCCGTGAATACCGTTTGTGTGTTCCCTTCATCATCCAGGTATGCGATTTCCGCACCGGACAAGCCTTTATTTTCCACACCATCCACAACATAGCCGGAAAATGTCCACTTGGAATATTCATTGGTATCAGAATCATTCGCGCCACAACCAGCGAAAATAACTCCCAGAATAACTGACAATAAAATTACATTGCTTCTCATGATGTCCTCAAATATAGAAAGACCCGCGCGCTTTTGGGAAAACGGCGGGTCTTATTCTTTGATGCGTTAACGATTAACCCTGAGCAATGGCGACATTGATGGTTCCCGCAGTCGCCGCCGTCAGACGAATCACATAGAGTCCATCCTCGTTCGGTGCATCCGCAATATTCACCACATAATAACCGCTCGCTGTCGTTGTTGCAGATTGGGTCGCCCCGTTATCCATCCAGGACCAACCCAGCGTTGTAGCGCTGCTTGCGTTAACCTGTAAAACAACGTTTGGCGTCCACCACTGATTTCCACCGAAATTTGCAGACGAAACAAGTTCGACAGTTTCTCCAGCCGCAAGGGTAATCGATTGTGACTGATAAGCTGTCAAGGTGTAAGTCCCGCTCACGATATCGCCCGTCGGCCCTTCCGGTTCCTCATAGGTTTCGGTGAGAATGGATCCCAATGTTGGCAAGAGATACGGATCGAAATCATTATTCACAAAGGAATTCAGAATGCCCTGATCGTTGGCATCGAGCTTTGCAAGCACCGCTGTCAAATCGGCAAGGTAGGCATCCTTTGTGGCATAAGATTCTGAATCGATCACCGTATCCTGACTTTCGCTGATGAGCACGTCCGTCTGGCCTTCGTTGGCGATCAGAACATCCTTGCCCGCACCGCCGATCACAAAATCGTTATCCAGGCCCGCATCAATGATGTCGTTGCCCGAAAGATCCGAAGCGGTGAGAGTGACGCCAGGAACACCACCCGCATTCCACTTCGTCGTGAACGTGGAGGCTGTCGTATTACCCATGCCAATATACGCCTCATTATTGGAGGTATTGATGGTGAGCTGATCCAGAATAATTTCCGTGCTCGGCATCCGCACACCGATAGCATTGTAGTCTGCCATTTCGATGTTCGCATTATCACCCGCCACCACATCATCACCAGCACCTGAATCGATAGCATCGGAGCCATTGCCGCCGATAATCGTATCCTGATTGCGGCCTGTCGTGATAAAGTCATTGCTATCCGCGGCGAGGGTGCTTCCTGTGAAGGATGCCACCATGGAATCTGCGGTAATGACCTTGTTCTGGTAATCCGTTGCCGCTTCATCAACAGCATACGGAATATCCAGAGCGAAGTTCACTTTTCCGTTATCGCCGAGGACCACATCCTTATCGTAATCACCGTTCGTGGGCAGAGCCTTTTTCGTGCCATTCGCATTCTGCGTGTTATTCACCACCACCTGAACGCCCGTAATGGCAGGCATATTCTTGGGCCACTGACCGCTACCGGTGTGATAGTTCTGGAGGAACACATTGAATGTGGAACCTGTCACATTGTGGAACACCACATAGTTACCGATCATTTCCACACTCGGCGTGATGCCGTTGCTCACATTGGTATTGGCGCTGGAAGCCGTCACTTCGCGGAATTCACCGTTGAAGTTGTTGCCCGTCCAATCGTTGAGATAGTAGGTTTCACCCGCATAGCTGCCGTTACTTGCACTGAAGATCTGATAGATGTAGTTATAGGTGTCCGTGGAGGAATTTTCCACATCCAGATAAACATACACATCATACGAATTATTGCCGACAACCGCATTCAGATTCGTGAGTGTCAGTTGAATCCGCTGCTGAGACTGTGCCTGCAGATAACTATTGAACAGCTTGGAATTTTCCGAATCGGAATCCAGCTCATCATGATATTCCTCCGTGATGCTGCTGTTGTTATAGTTGCTTGTGTTATAATTTGTGGTATCATAAGCGAGAATGGAAACGCCCACTGACGTGGTGGAAGTCTCGTCACCATCCTCCGTGTAAGTCAGGTTCATCGGAGCCGTAGTACTATTGTAATCGGAACCGTACACATAGAAGCGACCGTTATAGAGGCAGATGTTGTTCCAGTTTTCATCGGCCACAACGCCCGCGCGGCCGCGTACCACAGAATCGTTGTCCGCATTGCGTGAAGTCAGATTGATACTGAACACGGTCAAATCTTCCGTATCCCAGCTCTGTAAGGAAGTAAGAACCTCTTCCACAAGAGCCAATGGCGCAATGGTCACTCCCAAATCCCCACTGTCCGCGAGAATATCCGCAGCCAGTTCATCCTGACTCTGCGTGAGAATGCGATCTGTGCCATCGCCGCCCACCACCGTATCGTTTCCGTTTCCGGTCACGATCGTATCGTTAAAGGAAAGATCCGCACTCGTCTCCGCATAGCCCGTGGAAATGGCATGGGTCACTTCCTCGATGCCATCACCGTTGCGGTCCATCAAGGTAATGGACGCATTGTCACCAAAGACAATATCCGCATCGCTTTCGCCATAACGAACATCGCCAAAGGTCGCCATCACATCGTTGCCGATGCCGCCGATAACGATATCATCGCCGCCACCCGTACTGATGGAATCTTTGCCGCCGAGAGCATCGGCAGAAGATGCCACCTTGTCCTGCAGGTAGTAAGTTCCCTTCACCTGAATGCCAGCGATACTCGGCAGATCCAATCCGTTCATCGCTTCATCGGTCACGCCATCCGTGATTTCCACACGGAAATTATCCGCGGTGAGGCCTGTGAACACCACATAATTCGCATAAGCCGTAGTTCCTGATGTAGGTATAAGCGCTGCCGCAGCCGATTTGGCCGTCGCCTGAATGTAGGAGCCGTTGTATTTGGAACCGCTCGCATCGTTCAGATAGAAGTAGTCATAGACTTCTCCATTCTGGTAAATCGTCACCTTGCGCACGCTGGTGCCATCCAGATCCGAACAATTGTCCGGCGCATCCAGGTAAACAATCACATCGTAGGTGGAGAAATGCTGTTTAAGTCCATCCACTTCCACACCGAGCCTGTTATTGCTCTGATTGTTCGGGGCCGTTGTCAGAAGGCCGGAACCCATCAGCGTTGCATCAGCACCTGTTTCATTCAATGTTTGCGTGTAAGCCTGCAATTGAATCGTGGAATCTGTGGAAGTCAGCCGGTTATTTTCTAAACCACCGTAAGAAAGCGTCACCCCTGAAATGCGTTCGCCACTTGCAAGCGTCACGATTTCATCGTCATCGTTCCCGTAGGTACCAGCAATGGAGCCCGCCACATTGTTCCAGTGGGAAACAGCCACACCCTCCGCACCGGCAGAAGCCGCCGCATCAAGCCCGGTAGAAGCATTCCCCTGGAAATTGAAACTGAGGATTCCCGTGGTTTCCACATCCGTCGCCGTCCCCTGGAAGGTACGGTAGCCGTTATCGCCAAGCACCACATCCGTATCGTTGGAGAAGGCTTCGCGAAGATCCGTGGAAGTCGATTGCATATTGACGCCAGTAATAATGGTATCATCATCCACACCGCCAAACACCGTATTGAGGCCTGTTCCCGCAGAAATGTAATCCGCGCCACCAACTAGGCGACCTTCGTTCGAGACCCGCACCGGGTTCCTGGACTCATCCAGTTCCAGCTCCCCGCCATCGCCCACGATGATGTCATCGCCCGAGCGACTCGTCAGCGTATCGTTTACGGCACCACCAAAGAGAATGTTATCCCCATCGCCAGTGTTGATGGTATCCGCACCCCCTTGAGGATCATCCACCGTACGGACATAGTGAAGATAGCGCTTCACCTCATCGCCATACTGGGCGGCGTCATTCGCATCTGTGACCAGATCAAAATCCAAGCGTCCGCCGTCGCCCAAAGCAACATTCGTGGAGCCGTTGATCTGAATCGAATCCCCATCGTTACCACCAAAGACAATGTTGTTATCGCCGTTGATGGTAATCGCATCGGACTGAGCGCCCGTCGTGGAATTTTCCGTATTGTTCATCGTCTGGAAGTAAGTCGCTTCGCGGCGAACCCCATCCGTCTGGAGATAGGCTGGGACACTTTGAATGGTGCCCGTGCCGCGCTCCGATTCTGTCGCATAATCCGAAGTATCCTCGGCATTGACATCCGTACCCGTGGAACCCAGGCGCGTCACCACCTTGCCGTCGTCATCCGTATAAATCACCTGACCACGATCCCCGAATACATAGGCACTGTTATCCACCGTGATGGTATCGGCACCGTTACCGCCAAAGACAATCAAGCCTTCGCGGGTGATGTTATCGCCAGTCGCCGTAATCGTATCATTACCGGCCTGAGCGTTGATCACCAACTGGTCATCACTGAGTTTGGTTTCGACGCGGTAAGTTGCATAATTCAAAGTATCCAGCGTATGAGAGAGCGCCACCACATTTCCATTCACGGAAGCAATAATAGTCCGGGTTTCAACACCATTAGAGTCAGTCAAAACCAGCACATCCCCTGCAGAAATGGATGATGCAAGATTTGACCATACAGGAGTCAGCGTAACAGATGTCACCCACTTTTCAGCATCTTCCGAAAGATCGGTATCTATCGTCTCAATAGCATTGGTACCAATATTTCCATACGAAACCACCTGACCCACAACCCGGAACGTTGTAGAAGAATCCACCGCCATTGAGAAATCACGGGAAAGAACAACACTGGATAAAACCCCATTGGCAATTGCCCCGGATTTGATTTCGCGGCGTTCCATAGCCCCGGAAGCATCGGTGATTTCAATATACCACCCTGCAAGATCCATATTCGTAACAGCAGTTTCCAGAGAGAAGCTGGTTATCGTATAGACAAATTGTTCATCACCTGTCTCTGATTCAGAACTTTCTCCATCGCCCAATGTACCATTGCCGAGTTCGGATCCATTCATACTCTGATACTTCGTCACAGCCACCGTATCAGCACCTGCACCCGAATTCAGCACCGTGAATGTCTGGAAAGCATCGCTACGGGCAACACTGGCCGCCATTTCTACTGTATCGCTCCCCGTGCCGAGATTCAACTCCGCATATTCAAAATCAGAGAAACTCAATCCATTTGAAACAAGTTCTGAACTGGCAAAACGCAAGGCCTGCGCATCAGTCCCCATGGCATTTTCGTAATCCGAAGCACCGCTCCACGAGACCGCATCCCCTAAACTGGAAAGTGAAGAAGTGGCGTCATTGACATTATTCTGATTATTGACAAAGAAGCGATCTACCGATTCGGTTTCATTGACAAATAAAGAATCCCGCTTTGCGCCCAGAACGAATTCCACAGTAGAAACATCCGAAAAGGCTTCTGAGACAACGGAATTGAGAGTCAAAGTCCAATTGCCATTTTCCAACGAAGCCGATTCAATACGGTAAAGCACCGATTCTGAAGTTCCCAGCACAAAGGTGATCGTTCGTCCCTGAAGTTGACCTTCTTCCGTAAACGAAGTCGCACCAATCAGTGATGGAGCGAGGGTGTCAAGCACAGAACCAGAGACCACCATCGTTTTCCCGGAAACAGAAAGCATGGTCAGCAGACTTGCATAGAGATTGGTCTCTGGAGAAGCTGGATTTCCCGTGGAAAGCATTTGCTTGTGTTCCAGAAGCATTGGATCCGCAAGAGTGGATTCCCCTGTAGCGCCAGCACCATAGGCATACACGGCGCCGTCAATATCGGAAATGGTATTTATCCCTGCGGAGATTTCCACAATAGACGTATCTTCAGCATAATTATCCTGAAGAGCGCTTACGCGAATAGTAAAAGAGGTATTCGCAGAATCAAAGATCAACCGCAAAAATTCTTTCCCATTGGAATCGGTCCAGTAATCACAAGAGGTACTTCCTTCCACGGAAACAGAAAGTTGTTCCGCACGTAGCAAGTCCCCATTGGCATCATAAAGATAAGGCGTTTCTGCCGGATCTACGAGTACATAAACCTTCTTTCCTTCAGCAACCGAGCTGGAAAGAGACACAGTATATGTCGTACTAAATGCAGAATTTTCAACAACCGTCGTATCCGTTTGAGTGATTGCAATTTCAGGAACTGTGGAAGAAGAATCTTTTGAACCAATGGAAGTGACCGAGGAAAGATTATTATTAATTCCATCAAGATCAAAACCACCTTCCAGACTTAAACTTCCTTTCAGCCCCACCAACTTGTGAAGAGAAACGCTGTAGAACAGCAGTTGTCCCCCATCTAGCTTGTAATAATAGTTCGTATTGACGGAACCAGACACTGTCAGAGGATTAACTTTGTAAGCTTCTAATTGGGTTTCAGTCAGAATCACTTGATTGTTCAATTTCATTACAAAGGTGGAAAGATTTACTTGTTCGTAAGCAAGCTCCACATAATTTTCACCATTCAGGATCAAAGTATTCGTGGTATAGTGAGCCCGCAAGCTCACTGAGCCAGTTCCCAGTGCAGTCATCAAAGTGTTATAGAAGGTCTCCGACAAAGTCAGAGTATCACCGCTGATGGTATAATCGGAAGTGGTCAGTACGCTCGCCCGGTCAGAGAGATAAACCTTAAGAGATTGCGGATTCTCCTGATTCAAAGTAAAAGAACTGCCCGAGACTGAAGAGACCTGAAAAGAATCCGTGCAGGCAATAAAACCCGATTCAATCGTCGAATTTTCCACATCGCTTACAACGACCTTGATCGGTTCCACCTGATTTTTCAGAGGAGTGGTACTCCCTACAATGGCTCCTTTTGCCGTAATCGTACTTAAAATAGAGCCATCCAGGCGGGTATCTTCCAAAGCATACACATAGACCTGGATCTTATAATAGCCGTCTGCAGTCTGTACCAGCTGATTTGCCTGGAACGTGATAACAAGACTTTGCTCCAAATTCATTCCATCCCCAGTCAGAGACAGAGCGAGGCCCCGTTCATTGCGGGCGGCATCACTTTCTGAAAGAGAAGGCACGGACAAAGTTACCGTCATCTCACCACTGGTCAAGCCGACAACGCTGACAAAGAAAGAGTCCATAGCGCCTTCCGTCAGATTCAAAGTCGGATAAACCACCCTGGAGCCCTCGACATCCAGGAAAATAATCGCCGGTTCCGTTGAGGTATCCACCACCGTAAAGTTGGCAGAGGCAATATCCGCATCGTTGTACGCCGTATCGGAATCTTCTGCGACGTAAACAGCGTGATTCACCTGGCTGGTTTGTCCCTTAAGATTGGCACTGCGCAAAACCAAGGAATCTAATGAACCACCATTGTTGACAGTATCGTTACCGAGGCCGCCGTTAATGACGGTGGTATCGTAATCGTTATTGCCTTGAATATTGAAGGTATCATCACCCGCGGCACCATCCAGAGTCGTGGATTCCACGCCAGAGACTTCGACACTCACCACATTGCTGGAAATGCCTTCTTTGGTAATGACAAAAACATCTTCGCCTTCACTGCCGCGCAGGAGCATGGAGTCTTTCCCGGCACCCCCATCCAGGCTCATCGCCCCGTTGGTCACCGTATCTCCGTTCACCGTAGTGAATCCGCGGATACTGAAATTATCATCCCCTGAATTTCCCTGAAGATTCAGAGAACCCACATTGTGGTAGATATTGATAATATCATCACCTGAACTACCCTGCACAAAAAGGCTGGTGTTTTCACTCACCCCATCACTTAAGAAACCTTCGGTGGTTTCTACCGTATTAAAAGCATCATCGGCGGTAATCTCTGTGGAGTCATTGCTCCCACGAGCGGATTTGTACACCTGACCGATCTGGATAGTATCGTTTCCAGAGGCTCCATTCACCGTAGTATCAGCGACCGTGCCGTCAATTGCGATGGTATCATCACCCCCGGCGGCATCCACACTCACTTTATCGACACCCCCTTGCCACAGATTAATGCGTTCAATATTCTGCTTGGAGTTTTCTTCATCATCGGAAGGCACCAAAGCCACAAGACCCAAACCATTGGTGGCCGCACGAATCAGAATGGAATCATTTTCCACCGTACCGCGGATCAGAAGTTTGTCCGCACTGGAATTCGCTACAACACCCGAATCAAAGACATTAGCAATACTGGAGGTACTTCCACCGCTGAACGTTACCTGAACGGTATCGTTACCGCCCTGACCATCGGCAAAATCCATGCCGCTTCCCACATCAATGGTGTCATCGCCCATTTCCGTTTCAGAGGATGTCTGTTCTGCATACAAAGTATCCAGCAAACCGTAATTGGTGCCATAGGTGGTCTCCCGATCCTCCATATTGTCTTTGGAGAAAACAACCGTACCGCTGGTGAGGCCAGCAAAGCCCTGTAAGCCAGCATCGCCATAAAGCTTATCATCCCCGGCGCCACCGGAAATTATATCGCTCCCGGCGCCACCGTAAACCACATCGTTACCGGTATCGCCACTCAGGGTATCATCCCCGCCGTCACCATCAATCAAATCGTTATCAACACCACCCGAAATGATATCTGCAACACCAGCAAAGGCTCCGCCATCTCCCAGAATCACATCACTACCGCTGTCCCCACTAATCGTATCAGAGCCATAGACAGCACCAGCTGCAGAGAAATCTTCGGAGGAAGCCTTTAACGGTTTATTATATATCGAGTAGTTCTTTTTTGAGTCGTCATTTTTTGAGTAATCGGTATAAGAAACCGATGCCGAAATGGTAATGGGAGCTATGCTCAGAGACGTTCCCCAGAAGGTCTTAAACTCTGTGGAGAAAGCGTCTGTACCAAATATTGCACTCAAATCCAGAGAAGATGACGCCAGGCCATCACCCAGAATGATGTCCATACCCTCACCACCGGAAATGATATCATCACCAGAGCCGCCGAAAATCAGGTCATTGCCCTTTTCTCCGTAAATGGTGTCATCGCCGGCACCCCCATCGATTTTGTCATTGCCAAGACCACCGTAAATGGTATCGCCACCAGTGCTGCCAATAATGGTATCATTACCCGCAGCACCGCTCTGGGTTTTATCAATAATCGTCTTGTTGGCACTGAAAGTGACGCGGCCCGCATCGCCGATCAGAATATCGTTGTCTGTCGTCGAATCGGTTCCATAGTTCGCAATTAAATCATCACCAGCACCGCCGAAAATCACATCGTTACCCGAATTGCCGAAAATGGTATCATTGCCCGCCACGCCAGCCACCGCCGTGCCTGTCGCCACATAGGAAGCAATGCTCTTTTTATCATCGCTTCTGGTGATGCGGCAAGTACCATCATCGCCAAAGATGATGTTGAAACCCTGACTTCCAATAATGGTGTCATTACCAGCACCGCCATAAATCATGGCGACATACCCCGCGCCTAGCGTAAGACCGGAGAGATCAATGACATCATTGCCCACACCACCATGAATTTCAATGTCGAAATTAGCGGTCCCCGTCAGGATGATTTTATCGTCACCTTCCCCGGCATTAACAACCAGCTTACCCCCATCCTTGACACTGACATTGGAGGAATCACTACCGGATTTTCCATTGAAGGAAATGTCAGTAATAGAATTACCACTACTGTTAATCAGAATTTCTTCATTACCATCGGTAGTATTACCATTCAGGCGACTTTCTGCATTGGAACCCACATTAACAACGACATCATTACCAGAACTTTCGGCGAGCACAGCCTTTCGGTCCCAGGTGTAGGAGAAGGTGGCAATAGTGATAGGATCGGTGATATTCCACTTTTTGGTGTAAAGCCAGAGATCAATGTAAGCAAACAGCTCGGCTGTGATTTTACCATTCATGTCAAAGAGAGACAGCGCACCCGTATCAAGAACAGTCTGGTACATCTCCTTGAGGCGCACTTTGCCATCATGGTTGGGATCGTAAAGATCAAAACCGACTTCAATATTCACGCCGCCACCCACACCAGCATTGACACCAGCATTGAGTTCTGCGGCAGCAAAAAGACCGCCATAAAGAGTTAATTCATTGACATCCTGACCAGCAGTGTTGCAGTCCGCAACGTAGAACCCATTGACCAGACAACCGTAGTTGGAATAGTCGCTTTTGATAAAGTCGGCGATTCCCTGGGTATCGTAGCCAAACTTGAGATCAATCGTAATCCCGAAATCGACCCCGACACGCACGCCCAAAGGCCCGTAAATGCGGAAGAACTCGCTCCAGTTAAAGGAGAAACTGAGCGCTGGCATATCGTAAGTGACCAGGTCGATATTTTCACCAAAAAAGAGTTTGAAAATATCCGTGGGATTATCCCAGAAGAAGCTCCAGTTGCTGTCATCAGAACTCAGATCAGAAAAGTCAGAGCCCAGCTTATTGGTAAAGTCAGTGGATGTTTTGGTATTGGTGGATAACTTATTGGCGTAATTTGCAATAGCAGAGCTATCCAAAGAGGACGTACCGTTTAAAAACTTATCCAACAGTGCGCTTTCATCATCTGTAAGCGGTTTCGTCCCCCCCACAAAGTAATAAGCCCCCAAATCGATGGTTAAGGAATCACCAGAACTCGATAAGCGATTGGTGAAGGAGGTGATCTTATCTGCCAAAGAGATTAGATCCTGAAGGGCGGTAATCATCCCGGGATCAAAATATTCCCCGGCATACTGTTCGGCTAATTGCAGCGGGGTGATGGAAAAGCCCAAGTCCTTCAAGACCGGGAAGGGGGTCGTCAAGAAATTGATGATGGGCTGCATGGGCTCAGTGACTGCCTGAATTTTTGTCACAATGGGGCCCAGCACCTTGGAGATAAAGGTCCCCATATCCATTTCAATGCCGCTAAAACCCAGAGTATTCAGACCTTGGGAATAACCTGCCGATTGTTTATTCCATGCCCAGGTTAATTCAAAATCCGCCGTCAAATTGGGGAAGGATGGCGAGTCGTCTCCCAGATCGGTGATGATCCCCAAAGTCACCCCAGCGTTAATATTTACCAGGGCATCAAAACTCAGAGTCGGAGAAATGGCGGGGATCGCCGCCCCTGTTAAATCGTCCTCCCCCAGTTCCAGATAAACATTCACATCGGCAGAAGCGACATGGGATTCTGTAGTCGTCTCCATTTTAAGGCCTAAAAAGCCCAGAGAACCGGTGAGCGTTGCCGCCAAATCCGCAGAAACATTTAGAGAAAGTTCCTTGCCATCAGGAAGGATTAGATAAAAACCATCTGTTTTGGAAATGCCAAAGCCAAAGTTCAAACTCCAACCCAGAGACAGCTTCACACCCCCCTCGGAACTCAGATTCAGGCCCGGCATACCAAGGTCAAGATCCACATTGGTCCCGAGATTATAATCCCCCCCCAAGGTAAAGGCCCACTCCGCCACCTGATTAGTCAGATCATAGCCATACTGCACATCTCCGGAAACCTGTTCCTCCAGGGTACTCCAGTCACTGCCCCAGACAGTCGTATCAAAGCCATCGTCCAGATAATTACCGAAAAGCGTGTTGAGGTACGCCGCCACGCTCTGGGCATCCAGATCAGATGCGGAATAAACAAATTCCCGCAAACGATCGACGACATCATTCTGGAGGGTACTGAACACATCAATGCCTTCGGCAAGAGCCTCTCCCACCACAGGAACCTTGGACATGTTCTCTGCCAAAGCGGTATTCAAGCCATCCCCAACGGTTTCTAAAAAGGCATCCAGACCATCAGCCACCAATTTGAGCTTATCGAAAAAGTCCAGACTGGTAAAATTGCTTAATTTATCTACAATCGCAGAGAGATCCAGCACCAGACTGTCAGAGGCAAAATTGGTCTCTGAAATCTCCGTGCGCAGGGAAACGGCAAAATTTTGAAGATTCAAGCTATTAGAGCCAGAGATGTCCACTTTATTCTTCGCCGTGTCCCATGTCCCCAAGAGAATATCCCCCAGAGAAATGCCAGCCACAGTCAGGGAGAGTTTGCCCTTGGCGGTGACACTATAATCCAAATTTAATAGATCAGGATTGGCTGGATCTGCAGAATAAAAATCCATATTTGCAGCCCCAAGTGTGAGAGTCGCCGTGCCACCAAAAGCAATGAAACTGCCATTCCCCACCTCAATCAACTGGGAAATGGCATTCAAACCAGCCACGCCCAGGCTCAGATTGAATTTGAGATTGTCTCCACTGACTTTAAAGTTCACGTTCAGCGCGATAGCCTTAGTCAGTGTCAGGGAATCCTTGGTGAGAGCCAATCCCAAACTAAGCGTTGCATTACCCTGGGTGTAAAGTTCCGCCGCTCCGCTCAGGTTATTATCTCCCGATTTGAAACTGAATCGATCTCGGGAACTGAAACCTTGCGTCAATGTGAAATCCAGATTCAAAACGCCATTGACGACACTCGCCGTACAGTAAGCATTTGAAAAAATGGAAGCCAGAGCCTGGTTGAGTTTTTCCACAAAGCCCTGCACTGTCGTCAGATTTTGTGCCCGCAACTTGGCAATAATACTGGTCAGATTTTCACTGATAGTGATCAGGCTACTAAGATTTCTGTTGACCACAGGAATGGTCTGATCCAGACGATCTGTAATATTGCCAATTTTTTCCTGTAGGTTTGTGAGCATGGAGAATAAATTCGCCATGGTCAGATCGGTAATCTGTGGCAACGAATTGGTCGTCACAGCGGCCGAGAGCTCTAAAGCAGAAGTCGTTGCGTTTTTTCCCAGTGTAAGAACCACAGACCCTACGGGAAACGGGCTTCCTCCGATAGTGGTGCTTAAGGCGCAAGTCAGAGTATTGTCCGTACCCAAAGTCACTGTCGGAGTCAAGTCTTCTTCTATATCTATATTGCGGAGGTTGCTTAGGGTTATCGATTCATTTTCGTCCACAAAAACAAGATCCATGGATGCCGACAAAGAACCGTTGACCGTACCGGTGACTCCCAATGCTCCCCAAGTTGCCGTAAAAGCAACGTTATTCACCGTCAAAGAGACATCAGCACCCAGTTCCACATCGGTAAAAGAAAAACGAGCCGCCACATCCCCGCTTACCAAAGCTACGCCCGTACGCTCGGCATTAAGGTTGGAGAGTCCCAGAAGTTCGGCCAGGGTACTGCCGTTGATAGAGGAGACAGAGTCTACTCTTTCCCCGCTTGCGCTGACTTTGACTTCAAGGTGATCGCCCTCCATAGAAAAATGAATCGCGCCATTGTGCTGCCCATTGAGTATATCCAGCAACTCATCAAGAGTCATGGTTTCAGTAATAGTCCCTGCCTCGAATTCATAGGTCTGCGTTCCCGCAACCACCCGCAGGTCTTTGGTATTTCCTGTGGAACCATCCACAAAGCCCGCCTGCTCAGCTCCATCATTGGCGGAAATAATTTCCAAGCTCGTTCCTGCACCTAAGGCTTTCAGCACCAGCGACTTCCCGGAAAGGGAAAAAGCCAACAATCCGCTTAAAGAAGTATCTGTATTAATGACATCATTCAGATCCTGTACTAGATCACTGAGGGATTTGTTATTCAATGTCTTGGAGGCACTGAGCGTCAAAGTATAATTGGTTCCATTGACCGTCAGACCCAATTCGAAATCACTTCCCAGACGACCCTCGGAATATTGGGTAATGGATTGGAGCATGTATTGTTTCGATCCAAAAGTCCAACTCGTTGTTGCCGAGGGAGAAACGCTGGTAAGCACCCCGTCATTCACATTTTCCAGCTTCTGCCGAGCCGGATCACAGGCAAAAAGAATGCGATAGCCATTGGTCTGTTGATAACCCATGGCATAGATGCCATAAACTCCCGCCAATGTGCTGGTTCCAAAGCCATTGATTTCTTGAATCTTTGAAAATTCCCCGTTAATGGCTGTTAGCAAATCCTCCAGGGAGCTGTAAGTCCCGGTCGGAATATTTAGGCTAAAGGAGCTTGTTTGAGGGTCTTCTTTGTCAACATCACCTTTCAGATAATACTGGAACCCAAAAGTAAGACTCTCACCACCCACATCCAGAGTAGTCAACGTCGCAGAAAACACGGTCTGCAAAGTGGAACCGGAAAATCCCAATTGAGAATAGGCTCCCGTTCCCTGAGAAAAGGAAAACTCGCTACCTGAAATCACCTGAAGGGCGGAATTCAAACTCAGCACTTCGTAATCAGAACCTAAAGCAGTACTCAAATCCGTAGCCAGATCGGTCAGCGTTGTGTTGTTACTGCCACCGTTAAGGGTGATGGAAGTTGTGGAAGTTGTCGCTGTCTCATTCACTGTTACCAAAAACTGCGCCGCTGAGCTCAAGGTACCAGCAACCGCTTCTGTTGCCGTGATAGCAAACTGATCATTCGTGATGCTCGCACCTTCTTCCGTGAGAGTGTCGTAGTTATTGAGTTCTGCCAATGTTGTATTTTCTGAAAGTTCCTGAGAAGACTCGCTTAAATCCACGATCATCGTAAAGGAGAGTGTTCCCAATGCACTGACAGTCACCGTACCACTGGTGGAAATGGCGGACAGTGACGTTGCAGCCGCCAGAGAAAGATAGGCATCTCCCGTAAAACCAGTTTCAAAAGACAACGTCAGAGAAACTCCCGTGGGAATCACAGAATCTTCGTCTGTGACAAAAGAAATCAGGGGGGAGCCCACAAGACCGGCATCCTTTACCAGTGCGGTCAACATGGTCTGCAATTCAGTCCAGTTATAAAAATTAGCCATCAGCTGCTGGGTGGCGTCATCCAGCTGAACCAAAGACGTAGCAGAGTATTCTCCATTCTCCTTTACATAAAGCGCCTTTTTGATACTCTCTGCAAAGTCCAGAAGTTGAGCGACAGACCCATTCGTCAATCCCATTTCCAATGATTCCGAAGCAAGGACCTTAGCTGTAGTGTCCACATACTGGAGGAAGGTATTCAACTGACTGAGGACCGTTCCCGCGCCCACATCTTCAAAAGCACTCCACTCGCCGGGCATGGTCCAGATGCCGTCCTCATACTTAAAGTTACCCTCAGCAAAGTCATAGGTTCCCATGGAGGATCCATCCGGGCCATAGAGTGTCACTCCACCCATAAAACTGGCAGTGGACTCTGTTTCTAATTTATCGTCATTCGTTTCGGACAAAGCAAAAGAAAAATTCAACTCTGAGCCCGGTTCCGCAGTAGCCTTTAAAAGACCGAGATTGAGTTCGGTGTCTTCCATGCCAATGTTAGCATTGACCCCGATATTCTGAAAGGAAAAACCATCCGAGGCCACTTGTAATTGATTCTCTGCATCCAGTGAAACGGTCATGCCAAAAGCCATTTCCAGATTCACCAGACCATCCAGATTGATTAAACTGAGTCCATCCCCCAGCAGAAAATCATAGCCGCTGTCTATCGCTTTTTTCAACACAATGGAGTAGGTTAAAGTCTGCGGAGTCGCACTGTCGTTGACTACGGCCTCAAGAGTCATGGAATAGCCAGTGCCATTGAGCGCTGTGTTAGCGGCAGATTCAATGGAAGTCACCTGATCTTTCAGAGCCTGCAGGGACGGATTTGTCATTTGAGACAACGCCTGCTGTACGGCGGCATAAACCTGAGCCGCCCCTGTACTGATACTGTTTTCCACGGGGTTTGTAGTGCTTTCAGAATCACCACCGAAGAGTTTCAAAAAAGAAACCGACAAATTCTCTGCCCGGAGGAAAGGCACTTCCACATCCTTTAAATTTGCAATGCTCACGTTATTCAGAAAAGTCGTATTGGCGAGCTTCAGTGTCGGCACAGAAATTTCGAGATCGGAGGCATTCCCTTTAACAGTCAGGTAGGAGTCGGTCGGAAAAGTCACAATGCTTTCGGTACTGGAAAGAGCAAATTCCAGATCCACCGATAGATCTGCGGAAAGACTCGTATTCTGGGCTTTGATTTCCAGAGAGATATCAGGTTCTGTTTCCGTTAAAGCCACCTCGTTCAGCGACAGGCCCTGATAACTCAGACCTCCAGCCGCATTCTGTATTTCTGTTTCGGCGTAGGCTGTCAAGACCGCATCGGGCACCGAAAATGTGTAGTCAGTGACACCATCTACTGTAGTGGTAGATAGATCAAGAGAAAGAGTCGCCGTGAAACCGACCGTCAGTGCACTGAGGGAAAATTCAGCCCCCTCAATATCCAGCGTTGCCCCAGTGACACTTTTTGAAATGTCGAACGTCAAGTCCAGAGCATTGCCAGAGGCACTGGCATCCAGAGTCGCAGTCCAACCGTCGCCGAGACTGACGGAGTCCGCATCAAGAGCATCCGCCATAGCAGAGAGATCCGCAAAAGACCCGGAGGCCTGAAGCGTACCGAGCGCCGCATCCAATTTGCTGGACAACGTGTCCTGCAATGTGGAGTTTGAATCTTGAAGGAGACTCGATAAGGTTTTGAGGTTGCCGCCGAGGAAGTCCACATCGGTTTGCAACTGAGTGTTATCAGTGGTGAAACTGGAAACAACCGTTTCCACCGACATGGCATCCAACTGATCGTCAAGTGCTGTGGGCAAATCTGCTGCCATCAGCAGGCGCGGTTCCAGTGCCTCGATACAGAAATTGTTGAAATCGTTGCGGCAGTTGCCGGTGGTCTTTTTATTACTTGTCTTTTTGATCTTGGACATGCTCATTACTCCTGATTATTTAAACTCTTGAATTTGTAAAAAATGGAAAACGATCTATCAATAATCCTGGATGCAACGGATGGATGCCCCGAGAGTTTTATAGCTATAACTCTGTGTCGGTACCCCATCATCTGAAGCCGTCATCCTCACTTTATACCCTAAAGAATTGTTTGCATTTATGGCGACATACCACATGATGCCAACTTCTGATAGGTTATTATACCCATCTCCAGCTTCAAATTCTCTCCGATACCCCGCAGGCAAAAAAGTGAAACCCGTGGAGTTGCTGCCCCCGCCACCCTGGTACCAGTACATCGTGGATTTCAATTTGTAGGCACTGTAAATGCCATTGAGATCTACCCATTCTGCATTTCCAGGGAGGTGCCAGCCCTCGGGACAGATGCCGCGGTGGAAGCCTACCGTGTCCACCTGATTCGCACACGATTCTGTGTTACAACTGGAAGGCAGTGCCAAAGCCTCTGCCCACTGGTAAAGGCCTCCGTAACGCTCGCAGTACAATGCGCTGTCGTTGTAGCAGTACTTCTCCACAACACCATCGTTGGACTGATTGTCCGTGGCCAGCATACCGTTGACCTGGACACCGTAGTCCAGATTCTGCGCCATCACCGTGTAGCCGTTCAGCTCAATGGTCGCGTAGGTCTTATTATCCCGGGGATCCGTCATGGTGCCGTAAGACATGAATCCATTCAAAGGCAAATACCACGAACTACTGCTGGCTATCGTGACGCTGCTACTTGAATTCACTATTGCAGAGCTGCTGCTCTGGGTTGTGATTGCAGAGCTGGAACTGGATTTAATTTGTGTGTTACTTGAACTGGAAACCACGCTCCCGCTGCTCCCAATGACCGAGCTACTCGAAACAATGACACTGCCACTGCTCGCGATCACGCCACTGCTGCTTGAGGATGTCGCGCCACTGGAATAGATCACACTGCCACTGCTGGTGATCACCGACCCGCTACTGGTAGGGTCTGTCACGCTGCTGGAGGAGTCCTCAACCTGAGGATCGTTGCCCTTGCTCCCGCTATCGCAGGAGGCAAGGAACAAGGCTGCCGCAATCAGGGCCACACCGCCACAACCAGCAAGTGCTCCACTCAGGGGATTTTTCTTACTTGACATCTCTCTATTCTCCATACCAGTATCCTCGTGTTTAATCCTCATAAACTCATCACCATCACTCAACCCAACAAAATCTCAAACCCATTCAAAACGCCCGCGCCTCAAAAGGCACAGGCGTTCCCATTCTCTTACTTCTTCGGTGGTACAGCCGCAACAGGAGTGGCGGTGAGACCGATGTCGATTTTGCCGTATTTCGCTTCATAGGCCTTGAGCGTACCCGTAAGCATCAGCGCGAGACGCTTTGCAGTGAACGGGCTCATCACCACACGTTCCACAAGATCCACAGTCACCTTATCCTGGCCCATCTGCCACGCCTGGTTCATCCCTAGCAATACAAGAACCTCTTCACGGCCCGCCACCACGTTGGTCGCATTCGCGTAAGTGCTCTTCATCTGAGCATCATTCCACACCACCTCCGGCTGAGCGCCGCGCGCAGTGGTTGTACCCTTCTCAACACCTTTTTTTTCTTCACCAATAGACATTGAATGCTCCTATCCATAAAATTGATTTTTTGATAAAACGCTTTTCACGTTCTGGATGGAAAAATAGTAATTCAAAGCTTCAAAAAACCGCATTACATTCATTTTTTTCTTCATTTTGACAACTTTTTTGCAAACTTTTCATGCATTTTACATCTATAACAAAAAACTGACTATTTATTAATGTCAGGCAGCGACATTATATTCAAAAGAAACCAGCAAAATTTTTCTAATGCTCACGTTATTCAAAAAGGCAGCAGCCAAAGCATTGCCAGAGGCGCTGGCATCCAGAGCAAAAGTCCAGCCGTCGCCGAGACTGACGGAGTCCGCATCAAGAGCATCCGCCATAGCAGAGAGATCGGCAAAAGAGCCGGAAGCCTGAACCGCACCGAGCGCCGCATCCAATTTGCTGGACAACGTGTCCTGCAATGTGGAGTTTGAATCTTGAAGGAGACTCGATAAGGTTTTGAGGTTGCCGCCCAGGAAATCCACCCCGGTTTGCAACTGAGTGTTGCTATTGATGAAACTGGAAACAACCGTCTCCACCTGCATGGCATCCAGCTGATCGTCAAGTGCTGTGGGCAAATCCGCTGCCATCAGCAGGCGCGGTTCCAGTGCCTCGATGCAAAAACTGTTGAAATCGTTATGGCTGTTGCCGGTGGTCTTTTTGCTCTTCGTGTTGTTCTTACGGTTGGACATCGTCCCCTCCTGGTAATAAATCTGGTAATTCTATCTCTGAATTTTAAACTTTTATCAATCGCTGGTGGTGTAATCCTGGATACAGCGGATGGACTCACCCCCTGTCTTATACCAATAGGTCTGTGCGGGAACACCATCATTTACATAAGTCATTCTTACTATTCTAGCATAGGTATCTTCGGCTTCAAAAATTCCCACATACCATATACTTCCGTTTTCATACAAATTTAAATACCCCCCCCCATCTTCACTTCCATTGCGTTCCCCCGCAGGTAACATCGTGAAACCCGTGGAGTTGCTGCCCCCGCCACCCTGGTACCAGTACATCGTGGATTTCAAACGATAGGCATCGTAGATGCCATGCACATCTTTCCACTCCTCCCTCCACGGAAGGTGCCAACCCTCGGGACAGATGCCGCGATGGAACCCTACCGTATCCACCTGATCCGCACACGATTCTGTGTTGCAACTGGAAGGCAGTGCCAAAGCCTCTGCCCACTGGTAAAGGCCTCCGTAACGCTCGCAGTACAATGCGCTGTCGTTGTAGCAGTACTTCTCCACAACACCATCGTTGGACTGATTGTCCGTGGCCAGCATACCGTTGACCTGGACACCATAATCCAGATTCTGCGCCATCACCGTGTAGCCATTCAATACAATGGTCGCGTAGGTCTTATTATCCCGGGGATCCGTCATGGTGCCGTAAGACATGAATCCATTCAAAGGCAAATACCACGAACTGCTACTTGCAATCGTGACGCTGCTACTTGAATTCACTATTGCAGAGCTGCTGCTCTGGGTTGTGATTGCAGAGCTGGAACTGGAGTTAATTTGTGTGTAGCTCGAACTGGAAACTACGCTCCCGCTGCTCCCAATGACGGAGCTACTCGAAGCAATGACACTGCCACTGCCACTGCTCATGATTACGCCACTACTGCTTGAGTATATCGCGCCACTGGAATAGATCACACTGCCACTGCTGGTGATCACCGACCCGCTACTGGTGGGATCCGTCACACTGCTGGAGGAGTCCTCAACCTGAGGATCGTTGCCTTTGCTCCCGCTATCGCAGGAGGCGAGAGTCACAGCCAATGAAAGCAGTACCGCTGTAATGCCATAGCCCCAAATCCCCGAGATACTGGATTTTTTCGTCCTGGTCTTCCCGTTCCCAATCAGCTCTCCACGGTGAACATTCTTCT
>Ga0209467_1000502_pt1 | contig 54357 bp, 61 predicted proteins | sample Higcelwee11metaG_FD_187175 | JGI IMG/M metagenome (GOLD analysis project Ga0209467, IMG submission 187175) | Freshwater pond sediment microbial communities from the University of Edinburgh, under environmental carbon perturbations - High... | ecosystem: Environmental > Aquatic > Freshwater >... | reverse complement strand
TAGTCCTGTCGCCGTAGCGAAACCACTGTTACTGATCAAATAGTCCGTATAAAGTTCAAGGTAGTCTGTTTTCATGCTCTATAAAAGCATATTGTGTGCCTTGATAGTTTTTACTGCGTAAGGTCAGTTATTAAAAGTAGCAATGCATATAAGTGATATATTTGGCATAGATGACAAAGAACATTTTGAAGACTTAATGATTTCAGAAAACCTTGAAAATAGTTTATTTTCTTGGGATTATGATAAATACTCAATAGCATTAACAGAACTTATGAAATTTTATAAAACTACTTACATTGGAGCAATAGACAAAGAGAGCAAATCACTATGGCTACAAATAGCACTAAATATGGATGATTTATTAGAGGCTTTAACTCCGAGTAAAGAAAATAAAAAAGATTTCATAAATTATGAGTCATTTTTAAATATCTTTTTTCAATACCATAGAGAAATATTTGAATATTCTTCAAATAAAAAAAGCATATATCGAGATTCATTAGGTGTTCACTGGTATACATCACACGTATTTAGTTGGATCAAAAAAAATCAACAATTCAATCTTGATTTTTTAACAGTGTTTGATAAACAAATTTTTTATTACATACGTTTTGCTATAGATAAAGATGATTTTGATTTTTTTAAGGATTTAATCGAATGGTTCCATAGCGGTATAGGTTTTTATGGTCATTCTTCCGGTCTTTATGATTTTGTCAATTACAATGATTTTGACGGTCAAATTGATTTTAACGTAATATCAAAATTGGATGAACAATTTCAGCATTTGAATACAAGAAAGGCATTAGATGACTGGCTAAGTGAATTTGAATACATCAAAAAAATTGTTTTAGAAAAAGAGTCAAAAGACGAAGAATCTGAAGAAATCATCAAAAAAGCTCATGATCAATTTTTATTTTCAAACTTAAAAGAATTAGTCCATGGAATCGGAGCTTATCTCGTAAAACGACAAAAATATGATTGGATACACTTTTTATGGACATTTAAACAACCTGAAGATGCCGATGCTTCTTGGGCGGGTCATTCAATACTGCCTGATAGCATAAATGAATTTGTACTTTTATTGAAAAACAACAGTGCTTTTGGAAACAAATTCGACTTTCGTGAAGGGCACAGTTCAAGCTCATATTATTACAAACATTATGACCTATATTTACTTCTATACCTTCTCTCTTATTCTAAGAATGTACCAAATATTTCACTATCAAATAAAGACGAAGGCTATATCGCAAACTTAAAATCCTATATTCATAAATTAGAAGATGAATTAGACAAAATTTTTGTTCAAAACTACATCTTAGAAATGCTCAGAATTACGATAAACAAAGAAAAATTATCCAATTTTCTACAAAATATTAAAAACGAATGCGAAAAGGGTTTAGTATCACACGTTACCAATGCCAAGATCAAACCAGAACGAGTTCAAAAGCTAAAAGATAGCTTTTTTGAGTCTTATCAGAAGTCATCGGGTCTTAAAAAAATAGTGGAAAGGTACACCCAACAATATCAAGAAATAGATGACAAAAATGATCAAACATTTGGAATAAATACCCTTTTAGCAAAAGATTCATTCAACAGCGATTTAGTGATGGGTATTGATATGTTAGGCTCTCAATTTGCTCGTGATATTACAGAGGGAGAAAATCGAAAAATCCTTGATTTAGTTGTACCTAAATGTAAAACTCTCGAAGAAAAAGAGTTTTCAAATACAATTAAAAAAATAAATGATCTAAATGATGCTTTTATTATTGCCTTCGGCTCTTTTAAATTTATCATGAATAACAATAGCTTTGAAGGTGCATGGAGAGACCCGAGCGATGAACTAAAAAAGTTTTCATCTTTTGAAGGGCGATATATCATAGATAATCATCGAATCCCCGTTTTTCGCATATTTTACGGTCAGGTAAAAAACAGAGTTTTGATTTTGAATAAGAAAAAATTTATCTCAATTAGACAATTAGATGTTGATGATTCTGAAAACAATTTTTACATAGATGTCCATGAAATAAGTGATTCTCTCAAACAAAGCATTTTAGAAAAAATAGGAACCCAAGAAGCTAAAGACGCAAAAGAAAAAGAGCTTTCACAACGAGTCCATCTCGAACTTTATGAAAATTTTGAAGTTACTATTGATGAAAATTTCGAAGGATATATTGTCGATTTGTGATTTAATTTATTTCACAAACGGATTGAGCAGTTTTGCTCCCGTTTTCTCTACATCTTTAATATTGCGTGTCACCAATGTCAAATCATGAACCATCGCTGTCGAAGCAATCAGAGAATCGACAACGGGTAATGAAACGGGTGCGGTGATCTCTCCCCATTTGAGTGCTATGTCAGAGGTGATCGGCAATACTCGATCATGGAAGTTTTGAGTAAGGGCTTCGAGCCATTTGTTGAGACTTTCGGCGGCTACCAGATTTTTTTCACGAAGCCTTTGTATTCCGTTGAAAATCTCCCCTAGCGTCAAAACGGAGACGTAACACTCCGCTCCATCTACACCGTTAAACCACTCGATTACATTCGCATCGGCATTTTGTTTTTTCCGTAATTCAGACAAAACATTGGTATCGATCAGATAGCCCACAAACGACCTTCATTAGTATCGTTTGAGCGTTCAAACACTTTTTCGTCTATCTCTTCGGGCATACTGCAAAGCCATGATTTAAAATCATTACCGCTCTTTTCTTCTTCGAGAGGGATCATAATCACTTCTACAGTTCGATGTTGAAGCTCTGAGGGGATGATGAGTGTTTTAGGCATATCACGATATACGGTTCTAACTGCGGTCATATCATGACTCCTTCTCAAATAATTTGAATTATTATACATCGGTTTTTCTATAAAAAATTTTATTGTACAAGATTGGGAGATTGTTGCTACACTGTTGCTACGATATAGGCGTACAATAATTGCATTGAATAATTTAACAAGGGGTAGAAATGTCACTCATAGAACTGTTTACCGATTATGTCCTCAACCGCAAAAGCCTCAAAGAGTATGTGGAGCTTCGTAAAACGATCAATGAACGGGGTGAGTTTAATGATGCAAAACTGATCCAAGCCCAAGAGAATCTAGCGCGCCTCAAAACAGAAGAACCTGAGATTTATGAGGGGATGTACGAGACATTAGCCAGAATTTATGCACGTAATGCAGGTCTTACCATCGAATATCCACTCGACTTTATACGTCAAATTCTTAAAATGTATAAAACATCACTCACACCTGCGCAAGTGTATGAAGAGTACAAACGGGTATTAGAACATTATCATCACGATGTTTGATAGATTTAGTATTTAAAAAATAAAGAAGTTATTGAAGTGAAGAGTTTCCCCGAAGATCGGGGAAGAAGGATTAGATATTGTCGCGGATACCGAGATCAGTAACTAATTTGTTGTAAACCGCACGGTTTGTACGTTTCAAATAACGCATCAAACGACGACGTTGACCAACCAATTTCAAAAGACCAAGACGTGATGAGTGGTCTTTTTTGAATGTTTTCAAATGCTCAGTAAGAGCTGCAATACGCGTTGAAAGAAGTGCAATTTGTACTTCACTTGAACCAGTATCACCTTCAGTTCTTTGGTATTGTTTGATAATTTCTATTTTGTTTGCCGTATCTAAAGCCATAATAGCCTCCTGATGGGTAGTTAAATTTACTCGAAAAACATTTTCTTCAAGCAGGGTCGGAATTATAGCCAAAAAAAACCGTTTTTGCGCTAAAGCACTCCGCAAGTCACCTCTAATTATTTTTAGCTATAATAACTTTTTGATTACCGAAGGATGTTTTAGATGCTAATGACTAAAGCGAGTGAATACGCACTGTTGTCGCTGATCGTTTTAGCCAAAGCGGGACACCCTCTCGATGCGGATACCCTCTCTAAAGATCTGAACATCTCTAAAAGTTTTTTAGCCAAAATTCTCCAATCCTTAGCGCGTCAAGGGATACTGAACTCCTACAAAGGGGTTAACGGAGGGTTTGAGCTCGCCCGTCACAGCCGTGAGATTACGGTGTTAGAAGTGATGGAGGCGGCTGAGGGGAAAAGCCCTGCGGTATTTAGCTGTTCACCCTCATTGGAGGATTGTCCCTCCAATAAGGCTCTCAGTTGCGGTTTATGGCCGTTTTTAAACCGATTACAAGGGAAAGTGGACGCTTTTTTAGGTATCTTGACCCTCGAAGCTATTTTAGAAGAGTAATGTTTGGCAAAAGCAAAGAATAGAACGCCTGACGTTAAAACAGTACTATCTGCCATTTTCGCTTCGCGTGACCTTAGTGTTGTCTTTTTCGTTATGGCGATTTTGGCGATTATCATTGTCCCTCTTCCAAGCGCAATACTCGACTTTCTCTTGGCAATCGTAATCGCTTTGTCAGTTCTTATACTGTTGATCTCTCTTTATATACCAAAGCCAACCGATTTGACCACTTTTCCAACCCTTTTGCTCATAATTACTCTCTTTAGACTGGCTCTCAATATCGCAACGACCCGTATGATTTTGAGTCACGGGCACGAGGGACCCGAAGCGGTAAGTGATATCGTCACCAGTTTCGGTAACTTCGTTGTCGGTGGGAATATGGTCATCGGGGTTATCGTCTTTATCATTTTGGTCTTAATCAACTTTATGGTTATCACCAAAGGTTCAGGACGCGTCGCCGAAGTAGCAGCCCGTTTCACCCTCGATGCAATGCCTGGAAAACAGATGGCAATTGATGCTGACCTCAATAGCGGATTGATCGACGAATCGGAAGCTAAACGACGACGAGCCGAAATTTTACAGGATGCTAACTTTTACGGAGCAATGGACGGATCGAGCAAGTTTATCAAAGGGGATGCGGTTGCGGGGATCATCATCACCATGATTAATATCATTGGCGGGTTTTTGATCGGTATTTTTCAATTTGATCTTGACGTTGCTACTAGCGGACATACTTATACGATTCTCACCATCGGGGATGGATTAGTATCACAAGTACCTGCCCTCATCATCTCGACCGCTACCGGTATTATGATTACACGGGGTTCTAGTGATACGGGCGGGAACTTTGCCGAGGGCAGTATCAACCAGTTGATGGGAAATGCCCGTGTTATGATCATTGTCGGGTTTATCATGATTCTTTTTGCAGCGGTTCCAGGACTTCCAACGCTCTCACTCGGATTTGTCGGGCTTATTTTCGGCGGATTAGGGTATGCGCTCTATAAATATGAGAAAGGGGATCTCATCCTCACCTCCGCTCCAACAATTACCAAAAAAGACGGCTCTTCAGCTACAGGGACAGCAGGGAATACCGAGGGGACTACGTCATCCGCACCGCGTAAAAAAAGCAACGAAGAGATCGCAAAAGAAGAAGAAGCGGCACTCGAAGATATTCTCAAAATCGAAATGCTCGAACTCACCCTCGGCTATCAGCTTATCCGCCTTGCCGACAGTTCGCAGGGGGGAGATTTGCTGGAACGTATTCGCTCGATGCGGCGTAAAATTGCTTCCGATTTCGGCTTTTTGATGCCGCAAGTGCGTATCCGTGATAATCTCCATCTCAAACCGACCCAGTATGAAATCCTCCTCAAAGGGGTCAATATCGGTGACGGACTCATCCAACCCGATCGCTACCTCGCAATGGACAGCGGAATGGCGATGGGGGAAATCGAGGGTGAACCGACCAAAGAGCCGGCATTCGGTCTCGATGCGTTATGGATCGATCCAGCTCTCAAAGAAGATGCCATCATCAACGGATATACGGTCGTCGATCCAGCAACCGTTATCTCGACTCATATGAGCGAACTGGTGAAAAAATATGCCGAAGAGCTCCTCACCCGTCAAGAGACCCAAGCACTTATCGAAAAAATCAAGAATGACTATCCAGTTGTGGTGGATGACCTTCTCAAAGTAGCCAATATGGGGCTTATTCAACGTGTGTTCAAAGCTCTCTTGCACGAACGTGTCCCTCTTAAAGATATGATCACGATTTTAGAAACGATGGCGGATGTGGCAGAGTACACCAAAAGTGTCGATATTATCACCGAACACGTCCGTGCTAAACTCTCCCGTATCATTACCCAATCCTACACAAGCCCTGATGGCATTATTAGGCTCTTGACATTTGATACGATGAGCGAGCAGATGATGTTAGAGAAATCCCAAGAGCGTGATGGTACACGTCAGCTTCTCCTCAATGTTGGGGAGATTAATGGCCTCATCCAAGCCACCAGCCAAAAAGCAACGGAACTCCTCCAAAAAGGGATCTCACCGATTATCGTCATCGTTGATCCGAAACTTCGCCGTCCGTTGGCTGAGATTTATGAGCGTTTTAGTCTCGACATCGTCACCCTCTCCCATGCCGAAATCGACTCAAACGCTAAATTCGAAGTACTCGGCTCCATCACTTTAGATACCAAATAGGAAATTCATGACAACAACGTTTTACCACCTCTCACACATCGATCTCGACGGTTACAGTTGCCAACTCATCATGGCACAAACACAACATACTATGTTTAGCTACAACGCCAACTACGGTGCCGAAGTGATGGATCGTCTCGAAGAGATTATCGAGTTAATCAAAAAAACAAAACAAACGGCTACTATCCTCATTAGTGATCTAAACCTCTACCCAGATGAAGCACGATGGCTTAACACAGAAGTCAATCGCCTCAATGAGAGCGGTTGGACAATCACGATCACCCTCCTCGATCACCACGGAAGCGGAAAAGATACGGCGGCACAATATCCGTGGTATTTTCTCGATACCGAGCGTTGTGCAACTAAAATCGTTTATGAATACGCGCTTCAGCATTACGGATTACAAGGTGGCGGATGGTTAGAAGCGTTTGTCAAAGTGGTCAATGCCGTTGATCTCTGGCACCAAGATGAAGAGGACGATTTCGAGTACGGCAAAGTATGTATGCGTCTCATCAGCGATGCGAAAGAACTCAGCCGTGTCATGTTCAGTGATGAAGACCGCGCATACAAGCTTTCTATGCTCGAAAAAGCGGCAACCATGCGATTTCTCCCGAATGCTAACATTGTCCTCGATGAAGCCCTCCATAAGATGAAAAAAGAGTTTTTCAAAGAGGGTGCCGACAATACCCTCGATAATCTCTCCACGAAACATATCGTCGCACTCCTGGGAACCAAACGCTCGACTATGACGATCTATTATAAAGGGTGGAGAGGATTTTTGAGCTACGGATTGGGTAACACCTCGATCATCGGTAACGGTTTTCTCACTGAATTCCCTGACTTTGATTTCATCGTCGATGTCGGAACACGCGGTACAATGAGTCTGCGCGGACACGATATAGTAGACGTCGCTCAAATGGCAAGCGAATGGGTTGGCGGTGGCGGACATCCCAACGCGGCGGGAGGACGTATCCAAGGGTTTAAAGAGCAGTTTCGTTATGACAAAGTGAAACGTCAAATGGAAGATATGCTCGCCAACAAAGAGGCAATGCCCGGTAAATTACCACATAAAATAGAAGAGTAACTCACTCTATGATTCAGATCAATAACCTCACCAAAAGCTTCGGCACACGAGTTCTCTTTGAGAACCTCTCCCTCAAACTGAACGCCGGAAACAAAGTCGGATTCGTCGGACGCAACGGGACGGGTAAATCGACCCTTTTTAAAATCATTTTGGATGAAGAAGCGCATGATTCGGGCGAGATCATCATCCCGAAAAATTACCGTATCGGCACCCTCCGTCAGCACCTTCACTTCACCCATAAAACAGTGCGTGAAGAGTGTGCATCGGTTCTCACAGGTGATATGGAACATGAAGTCTATCGCGTCGAAAAAATCCTCTTCGGTCTTGGATTTACGCAGGACGATTTGGAAAAAGACCCGCTCAGTTTCTCAGGTGGGTATCAAATCCGCCTCAACCTCGTGAAACTCCTCGTCACTGAACCCAATCTCCTCTTACTCGATGAGCCGACCAACTACCTCGACATCGTCTCTCTCCGCTGGCTCGCTTCGTTTATCAGAGCGTTCGAGGGGGAAGTGATCCTCATCACCCATGATCGCGATTTTATGGACTCTGTAACCACTCATACGATGGGACTCCGCCGCCGCTGTGTCAGTATCATAAAAGGGAACAGCCACAAGTATTATGAGATGATGGCAAGCGAAGACGAGCTGTATGAGAAAACCAAAATCAACCACGATAAAAAGCGTGCCGAGTTAGAGGATTTTGTCGCCCGCAACAAAGCCCGCGCTTCCACCGCAACCCTCGCCCAATCGAAACAAAAAGAGCTGGATAAGATGGGAACGATGGAGTCACTGGAAGGTGAAAAAGATCTCTCTTTTTCGTTCTCCTATCGCCCTACCCCCGCTAAAGTGATCATGCAGGTGAAAGAGCTATCGTTCGGTTACACTAGCGATGAACTGCTGTTCCAAAAACTCTCGTTTGCGTTGGAGACGAAAAAGTGCCTCGCCATCATCGGGAAAAATGGTAAAGGGAAATCAACCCTCCTAAACACCCTCGCGGGGGTTTTGACCCCCAACGGTGAGATCATTTCTCACCCCTCCACCGCCATCGCCCATTTCGGTCAGACCAACATCGACCGCCTCGATAAAAACCGAACCATCACCGAAGAGATCCAAAGCGCCGATAACACTTTGCAAAATGTCCGTATCCGTGGAATCTGCGGAACGATGATGTTCAGCGGCGACGATGCCGATAAAAAGATCAGCATCCTCTCAGGGGGGGAGCGAAGCCGCGTTATGCTGGGGAAAATCATCGCCACCCCCGCCAATCTCCTCTTCCTCGATGAGCCGACCAACCACCTCGATATGCAGTCGATCGATTCGTTGTGCAACGCCCTAAAGCGATTCGAGGGTTCCGTCGTCATCGTCACCCACTCCGAGATGCTGTTGCGTGAGTTAGCCGATCAGCTCATCATCTTCCGTGAGGGGAACGCTGAGTTTTTCGACGGCGGATACGATGCATTTTTGGAAAAAATCGGATGGGACGAAGAGATTTCTGACGCACCAAAGCCGGTAAAAGCAACACCGAATACCAATAAAAAAGAGAGCAAACAGCTTCGCGCCGCCCTCATCCAAGAGCGTTCCAAACTCCTCAGCCCCCTCAAAAAAGAGGTGGATCATTGCGAGGGGGCGATCATGAAGCTCGAAGAGAAACTAAAGACTTCTCATGAGCTCCTAACGACCTATTCAAACCAAGGGGAGACCTCCAAACTCCTCGAACTCTCCAAAAGCGTCGGAGACGATGAGAAGATGATCGAAGAGCTGTTCGAACGTCTCGAAATCGCGAGCGATGAGATAGCGCGTATCGAGAGCGAATACGGGGCGAAGATTGAAGAGTTGTAATGAGTATTACATTTTTTTAGATAATGCAATGTACAATTAGTGCATTTTTAACAAATAATCAAAGGATTACTATGGGAGAACATTTTTTACAATGGATTAATATCGTTGATTTCAAATGCTTCCATAATTTCGAAGCCAAAGATTTTAAACGGGTAAATCTGATCAGCGGTAAAAATAATGTTGGTAAAACGGCATTTATGGAAGCGTGCTATTTAATTCAAAATGCTTCTCAATATAATGATCCTGAGAATAGAGAATTATTTTATTTTGAAATAATAAAATGGTTTTTAATTTTAGAAATAAATAGAAAAAATACAGACTTTTTAGTTGAATGGATAAAAGAAGAATTTGAATTTACAGATTATCAAAATTTTGAAATTTCTCTCCCTAACCACTTTACTTTGCGTTCCAATAATAATGACATCATTCCCATAAATAAACATAATTGGAACTATGGAAGTGCAAATCTATCGAAATACCGAGAAAATAAATATTTTTATCAAATATATAAAAAAAATAATCCTCCTCAAATTTCTAACAGTACATTTATTACCCCATGTGCAATAGATCATAGCAATCTTAAAGAAATGATTGATACATTAAAAATGAATGGCAAATACGATACAGTCAACAGCATTTTCAATGATATTTTTAACATCGAAAAAATTGATGTGATAAAAAATAAAGTAATGCTACAACAAAATGCTGTATTTAGAGATATAAATCATTATGGTGATGGTTTAAAACATTTTTTAAATATTCTTCTTGCTCTAATGGCAAATAAAAATAGTGTCGTCTACTTAGATGAAATCGAAAATGGAATCCATTATACTTTATTTGAAAAATTGTGGGAATTGATTTTGAATATTTCAAAAGAGGTAAACTGCCAAGTTTTTGCCACTACCCATTCTAAAGAGTGCATAGAATCATATGCACGTGTAGCGAAAAAACTCGAAGAGAAAGAGATTACATCCATTAGAATATCACGATTAAAAGATGGTTCATTGATTGCCGGAGTAAGAGATTTTGATCTTTTGAACAATACAATCTCCCAAGAGCATGAGGTACGATAATGGTCGCTATTGTACATGAGGGGAAAAGTATAGACAAAAGCTTTTTTCAACTTTTATTAGATGATTTAGAACTGAATACTTCTCAGATAAATTTTTATGGGATGGGATCTAAAAATAATTTTTTTAACAAAGAACACTCACAATACGAAGCATTACAATTAGCTATTAAAGAAGAGGAAATTACAAAACTTCTTTTTATTATCGATGCTGATGAGAGTTTTGAGCAAACTGAGATAAAATTACTTAAAACAATAGATGAATTACAGATTTCAGAAATTTCTTACTATTATATTGCGTGTGATCCAATCACACGCAAAGGCTATTTAGAATCTCTCATCTTATCTTCTCTCTCTGAGGAGCAACAAACATGTATCAATGATTTTTTAACGTGTTCTGATTTCAAAGCAAAGACGCATGATAAATCTATTTTTAATATTATTTATAAAAATGCTTACCCTAGCGCACCCTTCAACTTCAGCCACTCAAACTTTGACCCTCTCAAAGAAAAACTCATAAATCTATTTAATGAATCCCTCTAAAGCCCGTCTCGACAAACTCCTCTCCTCATTGGGGTATTGCACTCGCAAAGAGGTTGTTTCCCTCATACGAGATGGCATCATCACCCATATTGAAAACATCACCCTAAAACCCGATACTAAAGTGTTACACGAACATATCCTATTTGATGACGAACCCCTCGATCCCCCCTCTGGGCTGGTGATTTTGATGCACAAGCCCACAGGTCTAATCTGTAGCCATGACGACGGCGAAGGAAAACTCGTCTATGATCTCCTCCCACCACGATGGAGACTGCGCGATCCCAAAATCTCTACCGTAGGACGGCTCGACAAAGAGACAAGCGGATTGCTTTTGCTCACTGATGATGGAGCACTCCTCCACCGCCTCACCTCCCCGCGCCACCATGTTACTAAAATCTATGAAGCGACATTGGATAGAGCGTTAAACGGGAATGAAGCAGAGATTTTCGCTTCGGGGACATTGATGTTAAACGGTGAAAAAAGCCCCTGTCTCCCCGCAAAACTCGAAGTGATTGATCCGACCCATGTGAGGCTCGAAATCGTCGAAGGGCGCTACCATCAAGTACGTCGTATGTTTGCGGCGGTTGGAAATCATGTCACCGCACTGCACCGCACTGCGTTTGGGGAATTGACACTAGGGGATTTAAAAGAGGGGGAGTATCGGATATTAACTCAAAAATAACTCTCTTTAACTTTTTGACAAAAACAATGAAGAGGGATATAATTGAGCACAATAAAAGAGGAGTTAGGATGCCGTGTACTAAACAATCTATTCTCAACTACCTATCAACAAACATCCAAGAATTTCAAGCTAAATACGGGGTGGAGCGCATCGGTTTATTCGGAAGCTATGCACGAGATGAAGCAACCGATGAGAGCGATATCGATCTGTACGTTCACACTAGCCCTTTAAACAAGAAAGTCGATCTCATCACGGCTCACAATCGTATGCGTCCAGGGCTAAAGAGTGAAGTGGTCTATGGATAAAAAAGACGCAAAAGAGCTTCTTGAATTTGTTATTGAAAGCATACAAGTCGTCCAAAAGAGAATGAAATCGATTCAATCCATCGATGATCTTTTAGACACCGAAGAGGGACAAGAAAAACTTGACTCTATAGATGATTTCTCACCATTATCTCAATATCGATGCCGAAATCGTTTTTAATACGATTCGAAGCAGTGAACTCGATGAACTCGAATCACATATTAGCCATATAATTCATCGGGAGTTTTTTTCGTAGTAGCTGTACTTTAGCAAATAAAATGATTATATTCACCCTTTCGCTATAATAGCACCATGAAAATTCTCCATGACCACCCCTCATTTATTATCTCCCACAAAAGTGCCGGAGTAAACTTCCACTCCGAAGGTGAAGCGGGATTTGTTGTGCAGGTCAGTGAGCAACTTGGAATCCCCCTCTTCCCCGTCCATCGTCTCGATAAAATGACATCAGGGCTCGTCATCCTCGCCAAAACTAGCGAAACCGCTGCACAGTTTGGACAAATGTTTGAGAATAGAGAAGTCGAGAAATACTACCTCGCCATCTCAATGCGCAAACCGAAGAAGAAAATGGGATGGATCAAGGGTGATATGGCAAGTGCACGGCGAGGTGATTATAAACTCCTCACAACAATGGAAAATCCTGCCATTACTCAGTTCATCAGTTGCGCGCTGCGTACCCATGAGCGATTTTTCCTTATCAAACCCCATACGGGCAAAACCCATCAAATCCGTGTCGCCCTCAAATCTCTCGGCTCTCCTATCGCGGGAGATGAACGCTACGCACAAGCTGACAAAGCACGTAAAGAGGAGCGAGGGTATCTACACGCCTACGCATTGCGGTTTAGCCTAAACGATGAATCGTTTGAGTTTGTTTCACCACCCGATGAGGGGGAACGATTTTTGAGTGAAGAGTGCGCAAAGAAACTCCATGTATGGAATCAGCCTTGGAATCAATTTTCTTTACAATGAAAAAGATTTTCTTAATCTTTCCCCTAATGGAACCAATTCAATAAAAAATATGGACTACTTTTTGCTATCAACTTTATAACTATAATTATAAGGAGTACAAATGCAAGTTCAAACGAACAGCTCCTACCCATTTTCAAACCCTTTTGCCTCATCTACCTATTCACCGCCCCCCTCTTATAAAGAGATTTCGCAAACAGGTGAAATTGACCAAATCAAAAATGATTTTAGTCTAATTTCCCAAGAGTTACATCCAACTGAGAAACGACTCTATAGTACCCTCCTCGGTTCTGAAAACTACCAAGCCGCCAAAGGCGTTGTGACCGTTGGTTTTATGCGTTCAGCAGGTATTTATCACGATAGTAACGGTAATACTCTCTCAGGGGAATCACTCACTGCAGATTTGGCAAAGCTATACCCCCCCGATTCCAAGGAAGAACAAAGCACCCTTAAAGCGTTAGAAGAGTATCTTGTATTCAACCCTTCTTCTCTCTCATTGGATCAAGAACAACGAGGTAATTTACTCGACCTTAAAGTCTAATCCAAATGAGTTTAGACGATCTCAAAAAGCTATTAATCACTGCTTCACACACCCTAACCGAAGAATACATCCGCTTGTTTCATGGACGAGGTAATACCTACAATGAATATCGTTTTCTCACTCTGGATAGTGTAGACAAAGTGCTCTTTGGCGTGTTCTTTGAAACAAACGAAGAAGAAGCTGCAATTGTGTCCATGTTACATGATTTTTATACCACTGAAGCAAAATGGAAAGCACTCGTAGTTCAGAAGCGATATCTCCCATCATCGCCATCATCCATTATCACAGGCAAATTGCCACAAGAGTGTTTTGCCATCGAAAACGGTCTCAAATATCACGTCAATTTTGAGTCTACTCAAAATATTGGGTTCTTCCCCGATATGAAAATCGGACGAGAATTTATTCATAGCCATGCAAAAGGGAAAAATGTACTCAACCTCTTCTCCTACACCTGTTCGTTTTCCGTTGTTGCTAGTGATGCCGGAGCGAATAAAGTCGTCAATGTCGATATGAACAAAAACGTCCTCTCCATCGGAAGAGAAAATCACCGTCTAAATGGGCTAAATACAAAAAACGTAGAGTTCATGCCCTACAACATCCTCAAATCATGGAGCCGTATCCGCAAAAACGGTCCCTATGATCTGATCATAATCGATCCCCCCAGCTTTCAAAAAGGCTCATTCGCCGCAACAAGCGATTATGAGAAAATTATCCAGCGACTCCATGAGTTTACGGCGCAGGAGTGTATCATCCTCTCAGCACTCAACGCCCCCGAACTGGAGTGCGAATTTATCAAAACCCTATTTCGTGAAAATGCACCTGAATTTGAGTATGTCGAGAGATTGAAGAATTTGGAGAGCTTCCCCGAAATCGAGGAAGAGCGAAGCTTGAAAAATTTGATTTTTAAACGGGAAAATTAACCTCTACCAAATATAAAAATACCAATATTCAGTATATGCTGGTTATAATAATCCAACTATCTACAAGAAGAAAGTCAAAGTAATGAAAAAAGCACAGTCTATCGAAGAAATTTATTCTGTATTTGCTCACGAAAAATTTCTAAAATTTGAAGATGAAGAGTTTTATGTTGATTTGTATGGCAAAGAAACGAAACTGTTTGTAGCTGAACTTAAACTTAATCAAATTCCTAGTAAATCATTTTTTATAGCTGGACAAAGTGGTAATGGGAAAAGCACCTTACTTAATCTTTTAACAACCAACTATCCTGATGTTAACAGTAAATACGAATTTCACTATATTGCGGGCAGAAGTATCTTTTTATATGAAGATATTGATATTATTGATGTTCTTTTGATGATTGGGAATAAACTCACAGAAGGCAGTGAGACCCTAAAACTTCGTTATTTTGAAAAACTTCAAAAGCTTAAAGACGTTAAGACAGGTGTTTATGAAGAGAGTACTTTAATCAGCGACAAAAGTGATGAATCTTTGAGTGGCAATGCAAAGATTAGCATTGGAGCAAAATTTTTCTCCCTATTCAATGCATCTACTGATTTCGAAGCCTCCTACAAAGTTAATGAAGAGATACGCAAAGATGCACGTATATTTTTTAAAATCCAGCGTAAAGAGCTGATCGACCTCACCAACGACATAATCCTCGAATATCGAAAAGAGAAAAGCAACGGTAAAGATCTCATCATCGTCATCGACGACTTGGAGAAAAAAGAGAATATCGACGAACTCTTTTTAAAAGATATGCCATTACTTAATGAATTAAATATCGTCAAAATTATTGCCATGCCCATTCATTTAAAGCGAAACTATACATTCCCTAATAGCAATGTTCGTGAGTTTGGATTAAAACTCAAAAAATTTGATGGGACAGATAGCAGTAATGATTTGCAACTTCTCAAAGAGGTCATCCAAAAACGTTTGAACAATAATGATTTAATCACAAATGATGCAATCGATTTGGCTATCATGTATAGCGGAGCCAATTTACGGCAATTGATAAAAATTATTCATTTTGCGGCTTTAGAGGCTCTCACTTTTGGAGCTGAAACGATTACAATTCAAGAAGTGAACAATTCTATCGAAAGACTTCAACGCGATTACTCCTCGCAAGTCATGGGGATGAAAAAATTTCTCAATGAAATCAAAATCAATAAACTTTATCTTGAGGATAGCGAAGAAAATCTAAAAAAGATTGCAAAAGCGACAAAAATGGAACTTGTATTTGCTTATTTTAATGGTACGGTTTGGTACGATATAAACCCCGTCATCCAGAAAGCACTTGACCAATACTCACAATGAAAACTTACCTCACCGCACAAGAATATCTGCAATTCAAACGGATCGAAAAAATACTTGAGCTTCGGCGAAACTCCTCCGCACTTATCCTCTTGGGGGCGACGAGTCAACCGTTAGCGGATGAGCTTTTCACCCATTTTAGCCAGTTAGAAAACATAGTACCTTTTGCACCGATTTCACCCAATATTCTCTATGACCTCACGACTCATTCAAATGAACCCGTTTACCTCGTCAACCTCTACCAAGCCGACAACATCGAAGAGACGCTTAAAAAACTCCAGTTTTCACGCGATTTTATTCCCGAATTCGGTCTTAAACTCATCCTCATTTTCGATCAGGGAAATTTTGAAAAGCTGAAAGAGAACTGCTACGATTTTTATTCGACCAACAGTTTTGCTTATCTATTTACCGATCATTCGTATAACTTTAACACGGATCAAATTTTAAAAGATGATACTTTCGAACGTCTTGTGAGTGAATACAAAGCATATAAAAAACGAACAGGGAAAAAAGATAAAACGGTAGAAATCGAGATACTTTTTAGTATAGGACGTGAAGCTGCGGAGCATTCAGATTTAGATACAGCACTTATGTATTATCAAAAAGCTCTTCAAAAATGTAATCCTAAAAAAAATGAAAGTCTAAAATATCTTATTCTTAGCAATATAGGGCTTGTATATAAAGACAAAGGTGATCTTGATACTGCTATAAAATTTTTCACAATATCTTTAGAGTATTACAAAAAAAAGAATTACAAAAAGGGGATTTCATACCAATACACAAATTTAGGACTTGTTGCTCAAATCCGTGGAGATTTTGAGACAGCTGTTTCTTATTACAAAAAAGGTCTAGATCTTGCAAAACATTTAAATGATCAAGATGCTATAGCTGGTACATTGAGTAATCTTGGTCTCATCTACTATACTCAAGGTAACTTACAAAAAGCCCTAGACTACTTTCAAGAAGCACTTGCGATTAATAAAATAATTAATAATACAATGGCGATTGCAAACCAACTAGGAAATATTGGTCTTGTTTATAACAATTTAGGAAATTTAGATACATCACTTAAATATCAATTAGAAGCACTTGAAATCGATAAAAAAGGGAATTATCAACAAAATATTGCCAGTGATTTAAACAATATCGCTCTCATTTATCAAATTAAAGGAGACTTAGACAAAGCACTTCAATATTTTGAGCAATCCTTAGATATTAATAGATCAATCGGTAATCAAAATGGTATTGAAAGTCTTTTAACTAATCTCGGTTCTATGCATTTAGTTAAAAATAACTTAGATATTGGACTTAGCTACTTTCAAGAAGCACTTGAAATCAATCGTAAAACTAGCACACTTCATAATCGTAGTATTCTTTTAAGTAATATTGGTCTCATTTATAAGAAAAAAGACAATTTAGAAACAGCATTATCATATCAATTAAAAGCATTAGAACTTGCTAAAGAGATGGATTTTCAAGAAGGTATTGCACATCAATTAGAAATGATTGGAGGTATTTATTTACTTGAAAATAAAATAGAAGATGCATTAAAATACTTTAATGATTCCCTAGAAATAAATAAAAAAATTAATTTTCAACAAGGTGTTTCGAGCGTATTGACAAATCTTGGAAATGCATATCATACAAAAAAAGAGTTAGATAAAGCTCTTAAATACTACAATGAAGCATTAATAATAGATAAACACATTGGTTATTTAAGTGGCGTGGGAGTGTTATTAACCAATATTGCTGAAATCTATAAAGCCAAAGACGATGACATCACCGCTCAAAAATATTTCAAAGAAGCTGAAGAGATTACAAAAGAGATAGGATTAACCCCAAATCAAGCAAGTAAAAAGGTAAATTAAGGTCTCGCCGCAATCTTCATCGCCAATTTTCGGGCGAACGGAAATACGAGTAAAATCGTGGGAAACGCGATGGCATACGCTACCAACCAAGCATGAAGCCATATTCCGATAAAACCACCCACAAATCCTAAATTGATAAATGTGATCGCCCCCGACATAATAAAGCTCATAAAACCCGAAAGCAAAGCCGCTTGTACCTGATGCAAATATTTGACTGAAACCATATTTTTTCCTAAAATTATTTGAACTACTTCACCATAAAACTACGTCTATACTCATTAGGATTCAGACCTGACATTTCTTTAAATAAGCGTCTGAATGTTGAAGCATTTTCATAACCAATATTACATGTAATAATTTCAAAGCTATCATTGGTATTAATCAAAAATTCTTTAGCTTTTTGAACTCGAATTTTTTGAACAAAATGGTTTGGTAATTCTCCTGTTGCTTTTTTAAATCGACGAATTAATGTTCTGCTACTTGTTGAAATTTGTTTAGCCATTTGAATGATTGATATTTTTTCATTGTAATGCTCTTCTATCCAAATTATTAAATTTTTTATATCTTTATCATTATGATTTGCTAAAATAGTTAAATCTTTATAAGGTTTTTGTGACATTCTACCTGTGTCAACAACTAAATAATTAGCGCATCTTTGCGCTACATCAGGAGAAATAAATTTCCGTATAATGTATAAGCATAAATCAATATATGTACTAACCCCACCAGTTGTGATTATATTTCCATCTTCGATAATAATTTTATCTATATCTATATCTATCAAGGGGAATTCATTTTGAAGTTTTGATTCTAACAACCAATGAGTTGTAGCCTTTCTTCCATTTAATAATCCTGATTGTGCAAGTATATATGCACCTGCACATACTGAACAGACATAATTTCCTTTTTGAATTATTTGATGTAACCAATCAGATAATTCTTCATCTTTTTCCATACTAAATTCAATATCTACAATCGGTGGGATAATAACAAGATTATAATCTCCTTTTTCATTTATGGCATTACTCTCCAACTTAGCATAAGCATTAAACGATTTGATATTATCTTTTGTATGTACGATTGATACATTAATATTTTTCCCACCACAAAATAAATTTGCTATCGAAAATATGTCCACTATACCAAGTATCGCAGAAGTCAACGAGTTATCAATATTTATTATTGCTACATTAATATCTATATTATTATTTATTATTCTATTATCAAATCTCATTATGTACCTAATTGTCATTTTTGACATTGATTTTGGCAAATATACCACTTGATTATAACAATATTTTGCTACATAATTCAGCATCAAAATTAAATCACATAAGGATCAAACATGGAGTATTTAGAAAGTCACTACACGGCAAAAGAATTAAGAAGTGAAGTGTTCATTGCGAATAACAATTTCTTGTCATTATTGGAAAAAGAAATCAGTGATCATGCCGTATTTAATCACCCATTTTTATGCAAACTGGCTAACAATGAATATAATCGGGAAGGAGTAACATTTATACTTAAGCAATTTGGAAAAATTGTTATGCCTTTTACTGCAGCAATCTGTAAATTAATGGGTAATGCCCCAGATATTAAAAGTCGATTCATGTTAATGGATAATTTGTACGAAGAAATGGGAGGTCGTGATATTAACAGTTGCCATCCAATGTTATATCTTAAAATGCTTGATTCTATTGGCGTAACTAAATATGAGCTTGATAACACAGCAACAATCTCATCAATTCGTATCTTAAATGATGCAATTTATGATGCTGTAGCAAATAAATCATTTGCAGTAGGTTGTGCATGGCTTGGATACGGTGGAGAGCTTACTATTCCAAATAATTTTCCTTATTTAGTTGACGGTACTAAAGGTTGTTTCGGCAAAGATGTTAATCTTGAATTTTGGGGACGACATGGTGAACGGGATCAAGTTCATAGTGATGATGCAACAACAGTTTTAAGTATGAATACAAAATTTGAAGAACATGAAGAAATTGCTCAATCGGTAAAAGATTCTCTAAATATTCGCGCAATCATTTGGGATGAACTTGAAAAGATATGTGACGCTGAATATTCTAATAATCTAGTCATTACAGGAAAAGAAGTCGGCAATCTTTCAGGAGAAGTAAAAGTTTTGAGTGAATACTATCGAGCACTCAATAATTCAGATATTCAATTAATGAAAAATAATTGGAGCAAAGAGAAATCTGCTGCTTTTACAAATCCACTTGGCGGTATCGTACGCACTCATGAAGCAATTGTATCAGCTCATAATGAACTCTTTGAATCACCAATTGATATAGACGTGGAATATTATGATGTACATTTGACATTAATGGACAACGGATTTCAAGCAGTGGGAAGAGAACGAGGTATTATGAAAATTGGAAATGAAACAGTAAATGTTGGTTTTAGAACTTCACGATTATTTGTGAAAGAAAATGGTCATTATAAACAGCTTCATCATCATGGTTCATTTGAAGATGTGCAAATACAAAATAAAATTTTAGACACATTATCCACTATGCAATTGGCATAAAATGTTTAAGTTTATATCACTATTTATCGGCACATTTTTTGTGCCGATAAGCGTATTTGGTAATACTATTTTCATCAACGGTACCATCTATACCGTTAACGATAAACAAGCTTGGGGAGAAGCTATAGTTGTGGATAAGAACATTATTCAATATGTTGGAAATAATAAACAAGCACTTCGGTTTAAAAATAGCGATTCTGAGATAATCGATTTAAATCATTCGTTTGTAATGCCGGGGATTATCGATGCCCATACCCATATAGCAATAGCCTCCATTTTACTGAGTGAAGGGGTTAATCTATTGGAGGTTAAAGGGAAGCAAGCAATACTAAATCAAATCAGGACTTATGCTGATACTCATCCCGAAGTTTCAGTTATAACAGGATTTGGCTTTTATCCCTACACCTTTGGACCGAATGGACCTACTGCCGCACAGTTGGATACTGTAATTCCCGATAAACCTGCGTTTTTAATCTCAAATAACGGACATAGCGCATGGGTCAATTCTAAAGCACTCGCGATACTAAAAATAACGAAAGAGACCCCTGATCCACAAGCTGGCATTCACTTCTATGTTCGTGATGTTCAAGATAATCCTACTGGTTTTTTGGTCGAAGGATGCGCTTTCTGGCCTCACCTATCAACCATGGGTATTGGAAATCAGTCTTCATTCTACTCTTCACTAAAAAATTATCTTCCGAAGCTTTCCGCACAGGGAATCACTTCGCTGTTCGATGCCGGTGCTCCTGCGGTTGAAACTAAATCGTTTGAAGCGTTACAACAACTTGAAAAAGAAAATGCTTTGCCTCTGCGATATTTTGCTTCTCATTTCATTCTTTCATCTCAAAATGCCAAAAATGCCGCAAATACGTTTATTCTTTATCAAAAAAAATACAATACTAAACTTCTCACTATCAACAGTGTCAAGTTTTCAAATGATAACTCCGATGATGATCATTTTGCGATGCAATTTGATACAGAACAACTAAAACCGTATTTTCTGAATCTGATGCACCATAATATAGATGTGATGATCCATACAAGTGCGGATGAGAGCGTTCACAGTGCATTGGATGCGATCGAATATGCAAAAAAAAATGATAGGAACACACATAGTCGTTTTACTCTCGCTCATGTCAATATGGTACGAGATAGTGATTTTAAACGTTTTAGAAAACTAAACGTTATTGCCAATATTCAACCTTTTAATGCTCAGGGTGATGGGTACTACGCTTATCGATATATGCTTTATGGAGATGAGTGGGAAAACAAACTCGCACGATACAACACATTTTTCAAAAATGATGTTGTCGTATCTTCTTCCAGTGATTTTCCGGCGTGCAACAATGATTTGAATCAGTGTAGCCCCTTTCATGGAATTGAAATGGGCATGACTCGCCAAAAAGTAGGTTCATCTATCGATGCAACAATTCTACCTGATCCAAAAGAGCGATTAAGCTTAACACAAATGATTAAAGCCTATACGCTCAATGCTGCATATCAATTACATCAGGAAAAAAATCTCGGTTCTTTAGAAATTGGTAAAAAAGCGGACTTTATTGTTTTAGACCGAAATCCATTTAAAACCAATACTAAAGAGATACATAAAATACAAGTTAAAACTACAATAATGAATGGGAAAATTGTTTATGAAAAATCAATTTAATAGAGCATATCGCTCCGTATATCAACAAAACATCTTAACAAGTGGCTTATTTATGCCTATTGAAGCATTCGCAAAAGATGTTCCGACTATGGATAGACAAATCGAATTTGCTATTAGAGCTGAAGAACTTGGATTTAAAGCATTATGGTTTAGAGATATTCCGCTTAGAGATCCAAATTTTGGTGATGTAGGACAAATATTTGATCCATTTGTTTATATGAGCTATATTGCTTCTAAAACAACAGAAATTGCATTGGCTACAGGAAGTATGGTTTTACCACTTCATCATCCGATAGATATACTTAAAGCAGCCACCTCCGTGGATGTACTCTCAAGCGGAAGAGTAATTTTGGGGGTTGCCGCAGGGGATAGACCATTAGAGTTTCCAGCATTTAATATACCTTACGCAAGTAGAGAAGAACGTTTTAGAGATAGTATTCTCTATATGAAATCTTTACAATCTGAACACTTTCCTGTAATTCATAATTCGCTAGGTGTTATGACAAATAGTGATATGCTCCCAAAACCTTATGAAAATACTATTTCAATTATGACAACAGGTTATGCCCAACAATCGCTTGAATGGATTGCAAAAAATAGTGATGGATGGATTAATTTTCCTCGACCATTATTAAAACTTCAAGAGAGTATAAATCTTTGGAGAAAGCTCACTAATCCTTTTGGATTCAAACCCTATACACAAGGTCTGATGTTGGATTTAAAAGAAGATAGTGATGCTAAAGCTTTACCAATTCATTTAGGATTTTCTACTGGAAAACATCATCTAATTGACTATCTCCATCAAATAAAAATGATAGGAGTGAATCATATTATTTTTTATCTCAAATTATCAAAACGTCCTGCCAATGAGGTACTAGAACAACTAGGAAAAGAGGTTTTACCTTATATTTAAGCCTTTTTCACTTTATGACTGCTACACGCTATTGAGTTGGAAAGTGAGTTTATTAAAACACTTTTTAGAGAAAATACCCCTGAATTTCAATATATCGAGAGACTGGAGAATTTGGAGAGCTTCCCCGAAATAGAGGAAGAGCGAAGTTTGAAAAATCTCATTTTTAAAAAAATGTAAATTCTACTTCTTGCAGTGGATCTGATATCGGTTTTTACCCGACTGTTTGGCCTGATACATTGCCTGATCCGCATGCCGCAATAATAAATCAGCATCAATATCATCCAGCCAAGTATAAAATGCTACACCCAAACTTGCGGTAACTTTTAGTATTTTATCTTTGATAACAACAGAATTTGAAGCTGCTTCCGACAAACGTTTCAACATCACAATACTGGATTCTAAATTTTGGACATCCAATAATATGGCAACAAATTCATCCCCACCGATACGCGAAATTGTGTCCCCTTCGCGCAATGAGTGTTTCATATTAGCCGATACCGCTATCAAAAATTGATCTCCAACATCATGTCCGTAATGGTCATTAATATCTTTAAATCCATCCAAATCCAAATAAACAACTGCCAATTGTTCTTTTCGTCTATGCACATGCAACATTGCCTGATGTAAACGATCCGCCAATAATAAACGGTTCGGCAATCCTGTCAATGCATCGTAATGAGCAATATATTCCAACCGTTCTTCATTCTCTTTGAGATTGGTAATATCTGAAAATAATGCTACATACTGCTGTGTCTCTCCATGGATATCGTGCACAGCACTGATCGTCAACATCTGAGCATAAACCTCTCCACTTTTACGTCGGTTCCAAACTTCTCCGTGCCAATACCCTTTTTGAAATAAATCATCCCACATCGCTACATAAAATTCTTTAGATTGCCGACCTGACTTCAGAATACTCGGATTATACCCTTTGACCTCATCGTAATCATATCCCGTAATCCATGTAAACGCATTGTTAACTTCGAGAATAACACATTGATTGGAGGTGATCATTATCCCCTCACGAGCATGCGTAAATACCTTAGCAAACAATTCTAACCTCTCTTCAGCCGACCTTCGTTCGGTAATATTGTGACCAATTCCCAAAATTCCAATCAAATCTCCCCTCCCATCGAGCATCGGAGTTTTGCTCGTTTCCAGCAGTTCTTTATGAGCATCATTGTTAAATGTTACCCACTCTTCATTGATTGATGAAGCTTGTTTTTCCATAGCAATACGATCATGTTCGCGGAAAAAATCAGCCAATTCTTTATCGACGAAATCGTAATCAGTTTTACCAACAATCTCTGACTCTTTCGCACCGAAAAAATTCTCAAAACGGGGGTTACAACTGAGATAAACACCATCTACATCTTTCAACCATACCAAATCAGGAATGGTTTGAATTAATGTTTTTAAAAAGCCTCGTTCATGTTCGAGTGCCATTTCTACTGCTTTACGGTCGGTAATGTCCTCTCCTGATGAAAGACTCGCAATTACATTTCCCTCGATATCACGCATCGTATTGTTATGCCAAGCGATCAAACGCTCCGCACCTGTGCGTGTAACCACTAAATTCTCTACGTATTGTGATGATTGAGTATCCTGTTCGAGTGTTTGCTTAAAAAATTTATAGATACTATTTTTATCGATGTGCGTAGGAAGACAAGTTTCAAACCAATCTTTTCCTATCAATTCACATTCACTATAACCTAATAGTTCACACCCTTTACGATTAATAAGTATAATCTTACCGGTAGGTTCAATCGCAACAATAATCGCTTCTACGGTATCCAATATACTATGGGCAAAATCAATATTATCGCGCATATACTACCTCTTTGAGTTTATGTTTGAGCTATTCATAGTCAATTGTGTCAGTCTATATTTGCCCTTTTTCATACAGCCGTACAAAAGCTTCAACAATAGTAGGATCAAACTGCTTTCCGACTTCATCTTTGATATACTCTATTGCCTTAGATTTTTCCCATGCAGTTTTATACGGCCTCGCATTCACAAGAGCATCATACACATCCACGACCGAAACCATTCTGCCGCTAAGTGGTATATCTTCACCTTTGATGCCGTTTGGGTATCCACTACCGTCAAATTTTTCATGATGCGTTAACGCAATTTCTGCTTCGAGTGCAAAACGCTTATCACTGTGTAAAATAGTTTTTCCACGCTCCGTATGCATACGCATGATACGCATCTCTTCCTCATCCAATTTAGCTGGCTTTTGCAATATGTTATCGGGAACCGCGATCTTGCCAATATCATGCAAAATTGCCGCTCTACTGTAGCGTATCGATTCCTCCTGACTAAATCCTAGTTCCAATGCCAACAGCAACGTCATATGTTCAATCCGTTTAATATGTTCACCGGTCGTTTCGTCTTTGTATTCGGATGCTATAGCTAATATATTGATTGTCTCAGTATGATCTTTTGAAAGGATTTCGTAAAGATCTATATTTTTAAACGATGTTCTGATTTGAAGTGCCATAAGCCCCAATAGATCGACAAAATAGCCGTTCAATCTAAAATCTCCGAAAGCGAAAACGATAGCCGTTGTCCCCTCAGCGTCTCGTATCGGGATCACAAATTTATCTTTTTCCAGAAAAAAGAGTTTATTTTCTTCTTTAATTTTCTCAAGTATCTCTTTGATTAGTGGTTCAATATTGCGTTTCTCTCCCGTTGTGCAGTACTTACCGCAGTTGATACACACCTTGTATCCCCCCTGTTCATCTACAGGGAACACCGCAAAAGCATCTGATAGCATCGTATTAGTACTGTCAACCAGTGAGATAAATTTTGTCAATACTTGCAACGTATGGTTGAAAAAGTTTTCAAACGAATCGATGGTAAAAATATTGACTGCCGACGTGGCCAAATACGAAAGTGCCTCTTTTTGGGTCTGAAGTTCAGTCAATCTGACATAGTCTTGAACCCCCGTTCGTACACAGGTATAGAGTTTGGTTTGGGTTAGCTCTGTTTTTTCTTTGTAATCATTGATATCAAAGTTATCTATAACGAATTTCTCAGGTGCTTGCCCAGGTTGACCGGTACGCAAAATAATTCGAACTAGCTTGTTATTAATATCTTGTCGAATAAAAGTGACGAGTTCAAGCCCTGCGTCATCGCTTTCCATGACGACATCCAGTAAAATAAGGGCGATATCTTTATGGTTTGTCAACAACTCTTTTGCCTCTTTTGCACTCATGGCATGCAAAAATTCGATCTCTTTTTGGGCAAATTCAAATCCCTTTAACGCAAGTTTTGTGACATCATGAATAGCGATCTCATCATCAACGATAAGCACTTTCCACGTACCAAATGTTTGCTTTTCACCCGTAATATCCCGTTTTTTTAAAAATCCCATGATTAACTCTTTAATAAGGTAATATAGAAGTGCACACCGCGCCCTTTTTCACTCTCTACCCTCACAGAACCGCCAAATGAACCGGTGATCAGGTTATACACAATACTAAGCCCTAAACCGCTACCGCCCCGTGCCCGTTTGGTCGTTACAAACGGTTCAAATACTTTATCTTTGACACTCTCATCGATACCGATACCGTCGTCAATATACTCTATCTCCAGACGCTCCCCTTTATCGATCACTTTTATCACTATTTTACCATTCTCTCTACCTTCAAACGCGTGTATAAGCGAATTTTGAATCAGATTAGAAACGATTTGGGCGAAAGAGCCGGCATAGCTGTTGACAATGATGTTCTCAGGACACTCCAACTCTACGGTAGCAACACTCTTTTTGAGCTGAGGTTTAAGGGTTCTAATAATCTCTTCCACGTATTGTTTAACATCGAACTCTCGCTTTTGATCGCTCGTCTCATCCACTGAGATTTGCTTGAATCCTCGGATAAGCCTTGCCGCATTCTCCAAATTCTGCAACAACAAGTTGCAAGCGTCAATGGAGCCGTCCAAAAACTCTTTTAAATCCTCTTCCGTCAGCTCCTCTGATTCAAAAGATCGTCTAATATTATTACAACTTTCCTGTATCATCGATGCCGAAGTGATAGAGACACCCAACGGAGTATTAACTTCATGGGCCACCCCTGCAACAAGCGAGCCTAAAGAAGCCATCTTCTCTTTTTGGATAATCTCCGCTTGCATCTCTTGGAGTTTGGCATAACTCTCTTTTAGCTCTTTATCTTTTTGTTTAATAAGGAGAAGAGCATTGTCATAATTCTTGTGGATGCGCTGACTTTGATCTACCGCCTGCTTTAAAATAGTGACTTCTCTTTGGAGTTCAGCTACATCATCGGTCATTCAAATCCCCAAATGCGGATACAAAATATCGAGTCCGCAGTTTAGGTTTTCCAGATACTCTATGGCAGCTGGCACGTCGCCTTTTGAGATAATCGAGCCGTGTTGAGGGAGTATCGCTTCGATGGAGACGTTTTGGAGTTTTTCCACAAACCCTTTGCACGCAATGTTCGAAGCGATATAGTCTTTATGAAAAATATCCAACCCTGAAATATGCCCTTCAAAATCATCCGTTACCAGCTTCCAATCCGAATCGATCGCCGCCCACACATCGCCGGAAAGCAAAAAACCGCTCACGGGATCGTACGTCGCAAACGCCCCTGGAAAATGCATAAAAGGGCACTCGATAAATTTCAAAACATTACCGCCATAGCCAAATTCCGTATCATCTGCGGCATCAAACCTATCATAATCGCTTTTTCCATAATAGGGTAAAAGCACGTGCGTTCTGGGAGTAGAAACGATTTTTAGTGACGGATTAAACTCCAACCAATCGATCATAGCCGCACATACGTCTGGATCTTGATGACAAAGGACGAGGGCTTTGACATTTTTAGGGTCGATGACCTTGGATACCGCATCCTTGATGGATTCAAAATAAGCTCGATGCCCCGGATCGACGAGTACCGCTTCATCACCATCTTTTATGAGATAGACATTGCTTCTAAACGCCGTATTCTCATTTATCCCTACCCACCAGATCGAATGATCGCCACGCTCAAAAAGCTTTATAGGGGGAGTCGAGACCCCGCTAGTACTTAACACTGACAACAAATTATCCATAACCGCCCTTAAATTTGAGATTATGTTTGAAACAAACAAAAGTTATATTTTAAAGATATATAGTATAACAAACCTTATTAAATTTTTCGTATTTTAAACCACGCCGTATATAACGCCGGAACAAATACCAACGTCAAAGCGGTAGCAACGATAAGCCCCCCCATGATCGCAATCGCCATCGGTCCCCAAAATACACTACTCGTTAATGGAATCATAGCCAAAATTGCGGCGGCGGCAGTGAGTACCACAGGACGTGCACGACGTACAGTGGCTTCGATAATCGCATTCCATGCATCTACTCCTTGTTCAATATCCTGCTCGATTTGATCAACCAAAATCAGTGAGTTGCGCATAATCATCCCCCCTAATGCGATAACACCGAGCAATGCTACAAATCCAAACGGGGCATTAAAGATAAGCAGTGCAGGAACAACACCGATAAGTCCCAATGGAGCGGTCATAAACACCATAAACATCAGAGAAAATCGTTGTAACTGCACCATCAATATCAACAGCATTACGGCAAACATAGCCGGAAAAACAGCAAAAAGTGCAATATTCGATTTATCACTCTCCTCTATCGCCCCTCCTGCTTCGATGCGATAACCTGAGGGAAGATTATCGATAATCGGTTGTAATGATGGCATTATTTTGGTGGTGGCGTACGGTCCTTGTATCCCCTCTGCCAAATCACTGCGAACGCTAAGCGTCATATCCCGATCTCGTCTCCATAATACCGGTTCTTCAAATGTAGGTTCAATCTTCGCCACGTGAGAGAGAGGGATTATAGCTCCCGTGTGTGAGAAGAGCTGAATATCTCCGAGCCGTTCAACGGACAAACGCTCATCAGCAGTAGCACGTACCACCACATCGACAAGTTCTTCGTTGCGCCGAATCTGCGTTATTGCCACCCCGTTTGATGCGGTTTGAACGATATTTTGAATATCCACCGTACTTAAACCCAACAAACGCGCTTTGTCTTGGTCAACATGGACTCTAAACGACCTTACCTGCTCATTCCAATCGAGCTGAGTATCTCGAACCAACGGGCTTTTACGGACAACATCTCTCACTTGATAGGCGATTTGACGTACTGTTTCCTTATCCGCTCCCATGATTCTAAACTGCACCGGAAACCCTACGGGAGGACCGAATTCCAGTCTCAGAACACGTGCTCTGCAATCGGGAAACGCTTCATTTTTATCAAACAGCTCCATAAGACGACTACGAACGCGCTCTCGTGCTTCGAGTGTGGGGGTTGTGAGTACGAACTGCGCATACGATGGACTGGGAAGTTCAGGAGAAATCGATAGGTAAAATCGAGGAGTCCCCTCCCCCGTATACGCGGTAAAGCCATCAATATCACGGTCGGATTTGAGAATCTGTTCCAGTCTTTTTACCTGCTGTTGTGTCGATTCAAAAGAGGCTCCTTCGTGCAATCTCAACTCTATCAACAACTCTGTGCGTGACGCTGTTGGGAAAAACTGCTGTTGTACCAATAACATGCCCGCACCTGAGAGTACAAAAAGAGCCAATGTCGCACCCAAAACCCTCCAACGTTGCACGACGCTCCATTCGATAATACGACGCAATCTCGTATAGATAGGACGATGGTAAAGATCATGAGGGTGCGAAGAGGTTTCGTAGGAGGGTAACAGTTTCGTCCCCAAATAAGGGGTAAAAATCACCGCAACAAACCATGAAGCGATCAATGCCGTACCAACCACCCAAAAGATACCTCCGGCATATTCACCCGAAATTGATTGTGCGAAACCAACCGGCATAAACCCTGCCACCGTTACCAATGTCCCTGTTAGCATAGGAAACGCAGTAGATTTATAAGCAAAAGTAGCAGCACTTAAGCGATCCCACCCCTCTTCGAGTTTGACCACCATCATCTCAACGGCGATAATCGCATCATCGACTAACAGACCTAATGCGATGATGAGTGCTCCCAACGATATCCGATCCAAACTCCATCCTAAAATATACATCACGGTAGCAACTATCCCCAGCACCAACGGTACCGAAACAGCTACGACGATTCCACTCCGCCAGCCCAAAAAGAGAAACGACACTGCCAATACGATGACCAACGCCTCCAAAAAGGAGCGTTCAAACTCCCACACCGATTCCTCTACGATTTTCGGCTGATCGGAGTATTTCTCTATGCGTATCCCCAGAGGCAATTGTTTTTGGATATTCTTCATCCGCTCATCGAGTGCGCTACCAAGCTCTAAAATATTGCCGTTGTGTTTCATTGTCACACCGATGGCTAAGACCGCCTCTGCGTTGCGACGGATAGTAAAGTGTTGCGGATCTTCATATCCTGTGCGTATCGTAGCGATATCGGATAGTTTCAACACTCTCCCGCCAACCTCGATACGAACATCTCCTACATCGTTTGCATTATGGAGTTCACCATCCACACGAACGTATACACGGTCATTAGGAGTCTCGATAGCACCGGAGGGAGTCACCATATTTTGACGCGCCAATGCCTCGAAGATAACATTAGGGGAAATACCCAGTGCGGCAAGGCGACGTGTCGAAACTTCGACATAAACTCTCTCGCTTTGTTTACCGAGGATATTGACTTTATTGACCCCATTTACACTTTGTAATTGACGTTTTATCATCTCCGCCGTATCATGACGCTCTGCCGTCGTCAACTCTGGGGCACTAAGAGCATACAAAACACTGTAAACATCGGTGAATTCATCGTTATACAACGGTCCTTGCACTCCGCTTGGCAACTCGTGACGTATATCGGAAATCTTTTTTCGCGCCTGATACCACGATTCATCCAAATCTTTTTTACTGGTGCCACCCTTCATCCATAACGTAATGGCACCATATCCCTGACGCGAAAAAGAGCGAACATTATCAATATGTTCGAGTTCCTGCATCTTGCGCTCAATACGGTTAATCACTTGATCTTGAACCTCATCAGCAGTTGCACCTGGCCACATCACGACCATCGTCATTGCAGGTACGTTGAAGTTCGGGTCTTCCGAACGTCCGAGTTTGGTAAACGACACGACACCGACGATTAGTACGCTAATGATTAAGAAAAGCACCAACTGCGTGTGCGTTACCGCCCATTTGGAGAGGTTGAAATTTTTCACACTCGACCCCTCTTCTCATCCATAGTCTCAACACTACGCTCAATCGGAGCGATATTCATCGATTCATCTATCTTTTGCGCTCCGACCGTCACGATCCGCATCTTTTCAGATAATCCGCTCACCCGAACCGTCGTTACTCCATAGCTTAGAATCGTGACTTTTACAAACACCACCCCTTTTCCATTGGGTTTGAGTACCCATACCCCTGCTTCACCTGCTGTTTTAACGATGGCACTCAGTGGCAAAGTGATTCCCGCTTCGCTAAGGCGTGATAGTCGCAGTTGCAATGTTGAGCCCAGAGGGAATCGGCTCAATCCCTCTTGCTGTGCTACATAACGTGCACGATAAGTACGACTTGGCAATACGGCTATCGGTGAGAGTTCACGCAAACGAAGAGATACCGAACCCTCCTTGTTATCCCACGGTTGAGCCTCGGCTTTAAACTCAGTGACATGCGTCATAATCTCTTCGGGTAAATCCACCACCACTTCACGTTCGTCTTCTTTGGCTATGGATAGGAGGGGTTGTCCCTCTGCTACCACTTGTCCGATTTCCATAGTGATAGCTGTAATAACGCCATCATACGGTGCCCTAAGAATCGTATAGCTATCCTTATTTTTTGCCAGTTCCAACGCGCTTCGTGCTTGCTCCATACCCGCTGTTGCAGCATCGGCACGGCTCTTTTGACGCTCATAATCTGCTAGACCCATCGAACCATCCAGTGAGAGGCGTTGAAATCTTTGCGCGTCCGATAGGGATTGTTTGGCATTCACACTCGCCGATTTAAACTGCTCCTCGGCAGCACTGAGGGCTAATTGATAATCACCGTTATCCAGCATTGCCAAAGGCTGACCTTTTGTGACGCGTTCTCCGACATTGACAAGACGTTTGAGGATTTTCCCCCCTGCACGAAAAGCAATATCGGTTTCGACCCGCGCACGAATCGACCCACTCAACCATCGCTCTTCCACGCCATCGCTCTTGGCGATTGTCGTCACATAGACCGCTGTAAAATCTGGGGGTTTTACCGTTTCATCCTTGCATCCTGTTATCAGTATCACAGAGACTAAGAGGACGATAGGCTGTAAATATTTTTTTAGTGATGAGTTCATGGCTGTACCTTTGGTTGTTCTTTTGATGAGAGCTGAGATGCATTCCATCCACCGCCCAATGCTTTATAGAGCTGCACATCGGCTAAAAGACGTTGCGTCTCATGCTCTGTTACCTCTATGGCACTAAGTGAGACCAAACGCTCAACATCGAGGAGGGAGAGTTTATCGATTTGACCTTCGCGGTATAACGATTGCATATGTCGAAGTGATTGTTGATGATTTGAAGCGACCGCTCTAAGCAATGCACCCCGTTTCATCTCGTTTGAGCGCAGACTTAGAGTATCTTCCACCTCTTTCACCGCGACAAAAACAGACTTTTGCCATGAGAGTAACGCTTCGTGTTCACGCGCACTTTGGACATCAATGCCCGCTTGAATCCGTCCCGCGTTAAAAATCGGCATAGCAAACGCCATGGCAACATTCGAAAACGCCACCGTTGCCAAATCTATTCCGTTAATCCGCAAATCCTCAAACCCGAACAGCGCATTCACAAAGAGCTTCGGCCACGTTTGAGATTCTGCTTCTTTAGAGCGCAATGACTCTGCACGATACTGTGCTTCCGCTGCCATCAAATCAGGACGACGACGAAGCAAATCGATAGGTTGAGCTGTACCGATACTCGGAGATTTGGACCAAACATATTCAGGATTATCGCCTACCACTGAAACAGAGGGGTTTGCACCCAGTAAAAGGGAAATATGGGTTTGCGATACGTCAACCAACGTTTGCAACGACGGTATCTGTCCATCCAATGCATTGGCTTGCGCTTCAGCCATAGTGAGGTCATATCGGCTCGATTGCCCCTCCTTGAGGCGTAGAGAAATCAGCTTAACGTATTCATGTCGCGTTTGCGCCAACTCTTTGAGAATAGCCAGACGTTGTTGTGCACCACGCAAGATAAAGTACTGACGTGCTACTTCACTCGCAATGAGTAGCCGTACCCCATCAGCTCCTGCTTCAACCCTGATAGCATCCGATTGTGCGGCATTAACACTAGCACGCACCCCTCCGCTTAAATCTAGCTCCCACGCCAAACCAACACCCGCACTATACGCTCTCACATCCGGCATCCCCTGCTTATACGGTGAGGGGAGTCCGCTATGGGTTGTTGAAGCCGATGTTTGTAAATCTACTGTCGGCAAAAGACGCGAGGCATGTCCATCCGCTCCGGCACGTGCAGCCTTTATACGGCTCATTGCAATCCCTACATCATGATTGGAGATAAGAGCTTTTTCGATGAGGGCACTTAAGATAGGGTCGTTAAACTTCCCCCACCACTCTCTATCCTCTGTGAGAGAACTATCGGCATGGTGAAAAGTTGCTGAGAGGTTGGAATCGAGTTTAGGAGGAGAAGCTTTAGGCGTCGCGCACCCAGATAGTAAAAGTATCGAAGCGATAGAGAAGTAAATCGTGTGATGCCGTAAAAATGTTTTTTGCATAAAATTCCCCTAACAAACATAGGGAAATTCTACTCTCACCTTAGAGGATTGTCATTCGCATTTGTTCATCTTTTTCAACCGACTCAGATGTTGCGGTGTGATTCCCAAATACGAAGCGATATGGTATTGCGGTACTTTATCGAGCAAATATGGGGTTGTTTCTAAAAACTGCGCAAATCGTGATTCAGCATTCATCACTAACTGAGAGAAAAACTTTTGATGCACCAGCGAATACGCCAAATCACTCGAACGTCTCATAAACTCCGACCATTTGAGATGATGAGCACACAAATAATCTTTCTCCTCTTTTTTCATGATATGAAAGGAACAATCGGTGATGGCTTCAAAATGGAGCTTTGAGGGGGTTTGACACAAATAGCTATCATAATCGAACACAACCAGATTGGTCAAATGGGAGTTTTCATCGTTAAAATAGATATACCATGTCGTATCTTTCCCCTTTTCATCGATGTAATACCCCCGCGCAATACCCGATTCTAGGAAATAGATACTATCGTGAATATACTCTGCGTGGTGAATGGTCTCCCCTTTTTGAAAATGCTTTTGACGAAACATTTGCGTAAGCGATTGCAGTTCATCACCATCTAGCACGATATTTTTGTTTAAAAATTCCAGCAATTTGCTCACATTTTTCTCCGTATTTTAATATTTCTTTATATTTTATTTTGCATTACTTAGAGCCGCTGTATCAACTCCGAGAATAAGCTGATTATTTCTTCCTTTCTCCCACATACTATTTTCATCGATAAAAAGATTCTCATTTTCTTGATAGCCTATCATAACAGATGCAGTCCAGTTGTTTTCAGCATCTTTAACAAAGATTATTGTTTTCAGTCCTTTATCAGCTTCGGTATCACTTTTTAGGAGAATATTGTGAAGCTTATAACTTAATGCAAAAAGTTTACTCAGAAGATTTGCCATAGCAGGAATATCCTCATAAGAAGCGCGTCGAATACTCATCGTCCTGTTTTCATTCGCTCTAGTATTTCACCCAGTTTATCATGGCGAAGTTGAATGAGACGCTCTATCTCTTCATAATCAAACGTACCGAAATAGGACATATCAAAGAGTCTCAAAAGGGCTGCACGACAACAACTTTTGTCACACCCAGTGACCAGTTTTTTTGCTTTTTTATAAGGGAGAGAAGTTTCTTGAAAAATTTTTATAGCATCAGCAACGTTTTTGTTACCGCATTCACATATCTCTAATGCTAAGACATCTTCTTTGGTTGCCATAATTTATCCCCTAAAGAGCATGCTCTGCCTTATAAGCATTAGCTTTTTCAACCGCTTCATACAATTTTTGAGCCAATTCAGGCATTTTAACATGATTCGTCCAAACGGTATCTTCAACGATATCATGGATTTCAGAAGCAACTTCAACGGCTAGTCGTTTGAGCTTTGCTAGCTCTTTTTTGTGATCTTGTTCGGTCATTGCAGACATTGTAAAATCCTTTTTGGATTTTACAATGCATTTTTCGTTCACGTATGCCAATTTAAGTATAATTGCATTAATAGATAAATATAATTTTGAGCTATATCTCAACGAATAAAAATTAAAAGCAATACCATGAACGTAACAAAAGACAAAATATCATCCGTTTTTTTTCAATATTCAATACCCTCCGTATTAGGGATGTTGGCTATTTCATCGGCAAATATAGTCGATGGATTTTTTATAGGCAATTATGTAGGAGATTTTGGACTTGCTGCGATCAATATAACTCTCCCTATTTTCTCTTTACTCTTTGGATTTGCTTTGATGTTGGCGATTGGTAGTAGTGTTATATCTGGAAAGCTCATCGGTGAAGGAGATATACAAAACGCTTCTAGTATTTTTACTAAAACTATCGTCTCTATCGCCCTTTTTAGTTTTATAACCTGTACCGTTTTGTTTTTAAATATTGAGTCGATTCTCTATCTTTTTGGTGCAGATGAAAACTTGACCAAAATTGCAATCGAGTATTTATCGGTTATGTTGATTTTTATCCCTTTTTTGATGATTGGAATAGTATTGGATTACTTTGTCAGAATTGACAACAGACCAAATCTTGCTTTTGTAGCTTTGCTCTCCAGTGCGGTTATCAATTTTGTATTAGATTGGTTACTGATTGTCTATTTAGAAAAAGGTATTTTTGGAGCAGCGCTGGCTACGGGTATATCTCAACTTGCATTATTAGTCATTCTTTTACCCCACTTTTTTTCAAAAAAAGCGACCCTTAGATTTGTAAAACCACTAGGAAGTTATGTCGAAATTATAAAAGCGTGTTATAACGGAGCTTCAGAATTCGTCAATGAAATTTCGATAGGGATAATGACGTTGATTTTTAACTATATAATGATAAAAAAATTCGGTGTAGAAGGGATAGCTGCATTCACCGTTATAGAGTATCTCTTGTTCATCGGAATCATGATAAGCATCGGAATAAGTGACTCTCTACAACCCATTATCAGTAAAAATTTTGGTGCAAAAGAGAATAAAAGAATAGAAGAGTTTTTAAAATTAGCCTTTATCTCAACTGGTTTGGTAGGTGTCGCGATGATAGTGTTCATCATCTTTATACCCGACACTCTTGCAAACATTTTTTTAGAAGATACGAATCTAAAAACAAAACAACTCGTTCTAAATTTTGCCACATTTATATGGATAATTTTCCTTTTTGACGGTATTAATCTCGTCATTTCTGCCTATTTAACAGCGATTCAAAAACCTTTGGCTTCGATGATTATTGCCTTATCCAGAAGTTTTATTTTTCCGGTATTATTTATCTTTACTCTACCGTTTTTATTTGATACACAAGGGATATTTTTAGCAATCCCAATGGCTGAGGCTATTACTTTTGTAATTGCATTGATTTTATTTAAAAAATTTAGCCCTAGAAAGATAATTTATAACACCTAGGGTAATTTCGTAACGGTTTTCTATATCTACATGCCATGTTGAAGAAGTGGGATGCGGGAATTATTTTAAGAAAAACGTTGTAAAATGTTTGTGATAGTGTCATTAGATATGAATACCTAGTTACCAAGATAGGAAAATGAAAAGTATGATTGAAAAATTTAAAATCAGTACAGAAATGAGACTATGGTTTATTGGTCCAATCATCATGTTGTGGAGTGGAATTTATTTAACTGGATTTGATGTCATACATTGGCTTATTTACATACCATCGGTCATGGCATTATTTGCATTTGCGACAGGATTATGTCCTGGTATGTTTCTCATTAGAAGCTTATTGGGTTTGATTCAGACTAAAGCAACACATATTTAAGTATTCAATCTTCACTTTTTGAATGGCAGATAGTAAGAATCTGTTTTTTATGATCAATAATCTTTCGTCAATCGATCATAGATGTCATGATTTATGAGTCGCTGAAAATAGATATAGTTTTCTCTTACGGTATAGATAAACAGATAATAGGTTTATTATGAAGTGAAGGATGAGAGGGGGGATCAGATTGCTCGCTCTTTATCTTTTAGATATTGCTTTTCAAGCTCGATGGGCATGTTTGAAATCAACCAATTTATCGCTGATCTCCATTTGGAGTTTTACCATTTGGGTCATCAGCTGATCAACCATTGATTTTAGCTCTGGATCATTAACGGTAGCGTACTCGGTTTTAACAATTTCATAATTATCATCGAGATCAAAGAGAAGTTTTTCAAATACATCATAATCGAATGTTAGATCATCGAGTATATCTCTCATCCCTTGGGTAAAGACAAGAGCGGTACGGGCGTGACTTTTAATGATATTGTTATCAGCAGGTTCTAAATCTGCCTCGATGTGTAAAAGAGGCATCATAAGCTGATGATAGAGTTCGAACTGCTGAAGCGGTAATCGTGACATCTTCTCCCCTTTTTACTTTTGAAAATTGTAGCACATCTTCATGAAATTTAGCGATGCAGAAACATACGGAATAGGCGTTAAATGTTAATCTCAGGTGATACCTATACCCTCTTTATTATATATACCATTACTTTCTTATACTCCACCAACTTATCGATTTGCGCATATTTTTCCAATGTGCTATGCTTTTGCAAAATTAATGCGTATATCCACTAAAAGCGATGGATAGACAGTGGGATTTAATGGCATATATAGATTTGATAAAACAATTAGATCATGATCTAAACAAGCTCAAAATAGACTACAAAAAGCTCCAAACGGATGGGCAGAAAAATATGTATGATTTTATGCGCAATCGTAAACCTTTGGCTCAGTTTTATAAAAATGGAGAGCTTGTATTACTCAATCGCGGAGATTTAGTAAGGGGATTTGAGCATATCTTGAATCGTCACTATTGCCATGTATGTTCAGGAGTTGTGACCGCACGTGAGCTTTTAAACATAGATACGGTTCTTCAAAAAGGGAGAAAATTGACTACTTACGAAATGAATGATAGAGATCATGGAGCTGAAGGATATGAACATATCACTCAAAATGGAGTTAGACTTCGATTGATTATTGCAGCAGATAAACACGGGGTTAAAAGAGTAGTTACATTTTATTCTGATAGATCATAGCGGAGTTGGCCACCTTGTGTTAAGCCCTGCGGGCAGACCTGAGCCACAAGCGCGTACCCCAACTCTCTTGCTATGGTAAAATCATACCACTTACTGACGATAGTGTCAATAGTCAGTATAAAACTAGAGGTGTACTAGGTGATACCCATAACCTTTAGTGTTTTATCCTCAACATATAGCCACCACTCTTTTGAAACTCGAATCCAACTTTAACAATCTCGCCGCCAAATTTTTCTGCAATTTGATAAGCAAAGGGACTGAGATTATAGGGTTCATCCACACGGGAGTTTTTATAATCGAAAAATGCCACATACTCCTCAAAAGTACGACCCGTAATGAGGAAATCGTCTAATTGCAACGGCTTCATTGTTACACTTCAATTTTATAATTTAGTTTAATTTCATCTCCACATTGACCTCGAAATCCCCAGTTCACAGGTGGGCTTTCCAAAATACAGATTTCAATGTCAGTAGTAGAGACTCCAAGCTGATTTTCAATATTAGCAAAGAGTAATTTAATCAGTTTTTTTCGAGATTCTACGCTACGACCTGACATCATAGTTATTTCTATTATCGTGTAAGCTTCTGTACGCCCCTCAGGAGCATACCAATCTTCACGTTCCATCGGGAAAAAACGATGCGCCCGTTTATCTATCGGAAACGATAACGCTTCAACTACACAATTATGGATGATATCGGAAATATGTTCCCGAATCGGAACGATATGGTTTTTTAAACCATAAATTTTGATTTGTGCCATATTGACAAACCTTTTTAGGAAGTTAGATATAAATATTAATGAGGTTAAAAAGAAAGTGTTATGGCAGAAGCCAAAAGAGAGCGACTCGGACAAGAGGGGTATTGTCGATAGTGCGATAATGTGTCATCTGCTCTCCTTTGTATAGTTATGAAAGTGTAGCGAAAAATTGGCTATTTCAATTTTAAAAATAATGAATTGAGCTGATTTTTCTCATCATGAGTTAGTTTAGAAAAAAACTTTCTATCTACCTCTTCAACAGCTTTAAGAGCTTTGATCGCCAACTCTTCACCCAAAATAGTTAAAATAATAGTTTTTGCTCTTGTATCACTTTCGTTTTCAAATCTATCTACAAATCTATTTTTTTGTAGTGTTTTTAAACTTTTTGATACAGTCATTTTATCTAGTTTAGTATGTTCAATAATTGTCGTTTGAGTTACCTCGATGGCGTGTTCGTTGAACCAAAGTAAAGATGCTAATATCACAAAACCTGAGTGACTAAGATCAAATGGCTCAAGAGAAATTTTTATATCCCTTTGCCATAACGTTGTAATTTGCCAAAGTAAAAATCCTGAGCTACTATCAGCATTTTTTACACTGAAATTGCTTTTATTTTTCATTTTTTGCTAATGCTATTAAGCTATCCATATCCTCTCCAAGTTTATCTGCAACACTTTGGGCAACAAGCTTTTTCCACAAAAATGACAAAATACCCTCTATTTTGATAGTTGCTCTAATTTCAAGACCACCATCATGTTCAATAATTTCATGAATACCGTACATTTTAGCAAATGGAAATTTAGTTACATCTGTAAAACTTTGATTAGTCGTAACTTCGAACAGTTCAATTTTTACTTTTTGTCCCCCCCTCAGACCCAAAATAAAATAGTTTCCAACTTTGAATTCTCCCTCTAATTTTGCGTATTCAATCCCATGATTAAACTTATGCCAATTATTAACATCAGCCCAAAGATTAAATATTTTCTCTTTACTTATATTGTCTACTGCCCTGCTTACACTGCCAACTATTTGCATATCTCGTCCTTGATTTGATTTAAAGTACTATCATCTACCATGTTGTTTGCAATCAGTAAAAAATCTTCTTTTGATATTTCAAGATGCCCATATTTAAATGGATAACCCCACTGTTTTTTGTTTTGAATAAATGACAAATCTTGGATTAATGGAAAGATAGGACATTCACGTGAATCAAAAAAATGGACATTTTTTCGATACGGAAAAAATCCTTCAAACATCTCCACTTGATAAACTACATCATCAATAATCTCTCCTATCGCAGTAAATTTTTGATAAGGAATTTTATCTGTCATTTGTCGTTTAGATGAGTAGTAGATTATAAAATCGCCTTTTTTCATTCTTTTAAGAGGAGCTGATTTGCCATGGCAAAGTTGACAAAATCCTCCAGCCTCACCTATTTTCACATGTTCTTGTGATGCAACACCTATCCAAAATTTCATTTAAATCCTTTTGGTAAATATTCATATAGTATGCAAGTTTACTATATGATTCTTAAAATCTTATTATTCCCTCGATGTGCTCTACATTTTAAATCTACAAAGTCTCTTGTTGTTTCTTAGTCAAACTCTCGACAATTAGAGTATATGAGTGATCGATTAGCTCTTTCAAGAGCTTTTCATCCACATCCCCCTCTACCATCACCGTATTCCAGTGCTTTTTGTTCATGTGATAGCCGGGAATAACTGACGAATAGATCGAGCGAAGCTCCAACGCATACATCGGATTGCATTTGAGATTGATAGATAACGGCTCTTTGTCCACCATCAGAGCAAATATTTTTCCCGCCACACGATAGACCCGAACCTCTTGATCAAACGGATAGTCGAATGTTGAACCTTTTTTCGAGAGGAGATAGATATCGATTTCTTTGAATGTCATGGTTATCCCCCTTTCATTTTAAAAATTGTATAGCAATCTTTTTCGCTTCCGCCCCATTGGCACCCTCACCACGAATTTGAAACGCAAAGACTTTTATAGTGTCATCCCGCTCGATAAATCCGACAAACCACCCTATTCCATTGCAGCTTCCTGTTTTACCTGATAATGTAACTCCATCACGTTTTTCGAGTCTCATGATCTCTTTTACAACACTCTGCGAATGCAGTGAAAAAGGGAGCTGATTACGTACCAGTTTGGTGAGGAAACCAGTTTGCTCATTGGGGGAAATTTTAAGACTACCGCCACCTAACCAAAAATCGGTGAGGGTTTTAGAAGTATCCATGTTCCCATACTCTACTGCGCGTACCATCTCAGCCATCTTCTTCTCACTGACACGCCGAGCCATTTCCTGATAAAACCATACTACCGAGACCGAAATTGCCGACCTCATCGAATGATCTTGATTCCACGCAGGATATCCCCGCACAACTCCATCCCATTTGATCGTCTCGTTCTCATCCTTCACTACACCGCTATCAAGCGCGATCATGGAGTTAAGAATTTTAAAGGTAGAACATGGATTGACACGCTCATCGGCATGAGTGCCATACACGGTTTTGGCAGAGCTGTTGAGATCGATGATGACCGCTGTACCGTCAAATTTTCCGAAATCGGGTTCAGAAGCGAAAGCTGAGATCGAAATCCATAAAATAAAAATTACTCCTATTACTCTGCGCATAACGGTACCATCTTCCCATCTGTTATTTTCGCCAAATCATTCGGCGATAGTTCTATCTCCAACCCTCTTCGCCCCGCACTCACATAGATCGTCGGAAAATTCTGCGCCGTCTCATCGATAAACGTCCTAAGTCTCTTTTTTTGCCCCAACGGGCTCACTCCGCCGAGGATATAACCACTGGAGCGTTCGACATCCGCACCCTTTGCCATTTCCGCTTTTTTACCCCCTGATGCTTTGGCGATCTGTTTCATGGAGAGCATAGAGGAGACGGGGATGACCGCAACTACTAGTTCTCGCGAATCGATCTGTGCAACCAGTGTTTTAAATACTCTATCCGCTGGAATCCCTAATTTCTCCGATGCTTCCTCTCCATACGTAGCGGATGCGGGATCATGGGTATAGGAGTGGAGTGTGTAGGGTATTTTTGCCTTTTTAGCGATGTTGACGGCGGGGGTCATACAAACTTCCTCTCAAACAAACACGCATCCGCGAGTGCATAATGGTCGGGTAATCCTTCGATAGAATCCAATTTGTGATACCCTAGATACTCAAATCCGCATTGTTGATAATGCTCTATCAGTCCTCTATTTTCGCCGATGGTATCCATCCGAATGTAGCTTTTATCATTTTCTCGCGCATACTGCTCCGCCCACTCGATGATTCGGGCTACGAAATTATTGCCTCTAAAATCGGGGTTGGTTGCGATACGGTGGATATAGAGTGCGGGATCGCGGTCACGTTCTCCCCATATCTGCGGATCGTTAAACGTCGTCGCCCAGATACACGCTATACGCCCATCAATCATCATCTTCCATTGACGGTTTTCCGTTATCTCCGTCTCGATCAGCTCCCGTTTAAATTCCGGCCAATGGACGAAGAATTTTGACTTTTGGAAATCAGTGGCAATGTCATAGAGTCTGAAAATCTCGTCGATATCGTCGATAGTGCTGTTTTGGATAATCATTTTAAAACACCCGAATACAACTCTTCGAGATACACTTCGTAGACCAAATTTTCGATTTGACTACGATACCACTCATACGTTTTAGCATTTTGAACCAATCCACTTATCCCCTCATCATCACGCTTTTCGTAAAACGATCCTTTGCTTTTAATTTTTGAATAAAGCATCTCTTTTGTATAAGTGATATTGTATTTGAGATAGGTCTCTATAAATATTTTTGCATCATAACCATCGATATTGGTAATCGTATAATAAATATCAAATAAATCACGATATTTTTTCCGATTCCAAAATGCCATACTCTTCATGTACATGATGGTCTCAAAAGAGGCTATTTTTAGTTTTGTTTCTTTGTACCGACTTGTCGTGCTATCAATCCAGATCTCTTTTTCAAGTACGTTGAAAGGGGGCGAAAAAAATTCAATTTTAACCTCATTTAGTATGTATTTGAGATGATAATCATACAAATCACCTCCCTCATTGAAAGCATAATCTACTGCTGTATTGTCATGTCTGATTTTTTCCGCACCGAAGAGATGCATCATCTCCTCTATTTCATCTCTGCATAACTCTAACATCGCGAAATCCAAATCTTCAGACAAACGATGATTGATCAGATACGATAATGCCGTACCCCCTACGAATCGAATATCATGTTTTTCAAAAAGCTCATGTTTAGCAAGAGCATCCAAAACCAGCTTCGTTTTTTCCAACATCTCAGACTCGTTTCTTTAGATACGTTATATGTTTGTTAAACTTTTGCAATAAATCGATATTTTTCTCTTTCAGAATATAAGGCTTTAATCTATCAACACCGAAATAACGCAAAAGCAATACCAGTCTCTCATCACTGTAGTGTCCCAACATAATCGTGATAAGTGTCGAAACTTCATACACATGCCCATTTTCGACACTGTAAAACAGCTCGTTGCCGAATATCTGTTTATCTAGGGTAATCTGCTTTTGAGACGGCGGTACGATAGGCTTTGTCATACTGTCTTGCGGGGTATTTATATCAGGTTTTGCCCGTTCTCTCGCACTCTCATACTCAAAACCATCCAAAAACTTTTTGTACTCTATACTTTTATTGATGGCATTTAAAATAGAAAGAAAATTTTCCAAAGAGATTTTTCCCTCTTGTTCGAAATAGCGATAAGTCGCGTACTTCAAACCGACGAAATTGGCAAACTCTTTTTGTGTCAGCCCCAAAGCGATACGCTCATTACGCACAGCCTTATTACTTTGTTTGAGCAAGTCATCGATTTTGAACAAAGATTTCATTTATTAATTTTACCTGCCAATTACCTATATTTTGTTAATTATATATCTTTTTAGGATAAATTACAAGTTATTTACTATTATTTTATTAATTAATATAGTTTAAACATCTAAAACTTGCACAAACCACGTAAATCTCCCGATACACACCACAACTTCACTCTCATCTCTTAGCTCGACATCTACACCGATCATTGCACGCCCTTTTTTATCCAGTCCGGTTTTAAATGTCTCTATCTCTTCATCACTGACGGTAGCTATTGCATGGATAGTATCGGTGGTCGGTTTTTTAAATTTGATTTGTGAATCGCGCAATACTGGGATAACCTTGCCAACCAAATCAGGGAAAAGTCTCTGCAACGCCTCACCGCTTGCCGTTTCTGCTAGAGTGAATTGTGCGCTTGCGTGTACGGTAGCGATATGGTTTAGGTTATCTGAGCGAAAGATGAGTTTTAAACCTTTTTCATCTTGTTCTATCCCCACTTTTTCGACAAAGGGGATTTTTACTATATCCATGAAATTCTCTCCTAGCAATAGTCTCATCTATGTTTTAAAAAGAGAATCGTACCGCTCTTTCGGTAAATTTTGACACTCTATGTTCATATATCGAAGAAGCGAGATACAAAATTATTTTAAGAATAATAGTTATAGAATATGTATAAATATGTCATTTTGTAAGATTTTTCCTAGATGTTTCTGATAATAGAGCATTTTGAATATATACTTATCAGAGGAATTTCTGGCAAAACAGTAAATCAGTCCGCCGAATTTGGATCATTTGATCACTCGTGGCATATTGGAAATAGAATTTTTACACGTGACTTATTTGAAATATTAAAAGGTGATCTTGACAGATCTGTCATCCCAACGCGTGCAGTTGGAATGGATGGAAAACTCAAGCTAATACGTCCAAATGACTAATATTCCATTTCAACCACCTTATACAATATTATGGGAATAAACATGAAAATAGAGTTATTAAAAGTTATTCTTGACTTTATTTCAAAACTTTTCTATCCAATTATTATTGGTATTGTCATTTTTATTTTGTATCCAAAAATTCAAGACATTGATCTTAAAGCTTTAACCACTCGCCTACAATCGGCAAAAGTCGGAAATAATGAATTCACATTTGGTGAAGCCGAAAAGGTTGGAGCAGAAACCGCTCCTATCAATCAAAAAGTAGCTGCACTAGAGCTTGAAATTAAATCTATAAAATCTTCCATTAATACAACTGGTATAAAAGTGTCGTCACAAACAATTGAAATTCAGCAAAAAATCAAAGAATTTAAATCAAATGCACCATATACAGTCCTAGTTTTACACAATGCATCAAGTCGCCAATTTGCAGCAAAAATAACACAAAAACTATTAGATGCAGGTTATGCCGCATCTTACACCGAAACCAACTTCATGGAATTGCAAAAAATACAACCCAAGGAAAATACTGTATTCATTACGTACACTAAATCAGGTGAACAGATTCTAAAAGAACTCAGATCAAAAATTATTTCCCTCGGCATAGCGAAAGAAGTTAATGTTAATCCACGTCCAATCGAATTAAAGCGTGGGGACATTCAAGTTCTTGTATTTTGAATTTACACATAATGTTCCGTTTAGCCAGTTAATTCAAGTATTATATTGTCAATATTAAAAGGAAAGCAAAATGAAATCAATTAATCATTTATTTTACGCAAACAAAGGTATATTTATAATAATTTTTATAGCATGGTTACTTTTTTTCTTCTTGATAATCTATATTACGAATGATCTTTATTTTAATTTGACTGCATCTCCATCAATGAAATTAGAAAGTATTGGTGTTTTAGGAGATAGTTTCAATATTTTGACAAGTTTATTTACTGGTTTAGCATTTGCAGGTGTTATTGTCTCTGTAATATTGCAAACCAAAGAATTGCATGAGACAAAAGAAGAGTTTAAAAAACAAAGTAATGCATTAGAAAAACAACAACTAGAAATGGAAGGACAAAGTTTTGATAATAAATTTTTTCAAATGCTAAATTTACTTAATAACATTACGGAAAAGTTAACTATAAAACATAAATATGAAACATTTAAAGGAAAAAATATTTTTGAAATATTAAAAAATGATCTACAAAATTTGATGGATGAAAATAATAAACTATATTTAGGTGTTCATCATGACAAATTTAATTATTTTAAAAATGTCTTTAATAACTTCAATAATGAACATGATACAACTTTTAAGTATTATTTCATTAATTTATATCAAGTTTTGAAATATATTGATACTTATATTAAAGACCATGATGAAGCAAAAGAATATACAAATATGTTGAGAGCCCAATTATCAAAAAATGAATTAATTTTATTGGCATACAATGCTATTGGAATTCAAAACTTTACAACAAATCAGTATCAACTGTTAATAGAAAAATATGCATTTTTTGAACATTTGAGATATGATGACTTTTGTGAAAATCCAAAGATAATTCAAATCACAAATTCAGTTTTGACAAGATATAAAGATAAAGCATTTGGTGATAATGACTCTTTTATTATGACTCTTAACACCCTACGTTTTCAGTCTCTGAGTGAGAATTTCTCATAGCAATAAACTTCTTGCATAACCCACTTTTCCGTTCGTGGTGAGCTCGTCGAACCAAATAAAGGTGTCAGGTGATACCTATAACAATTCATTATGTAGCTATTGCTTGTTTTAAACTCCATCTCCCTATTTCTTATGAATTTTAGCTCATCAAAAACAATCCAAATCTTGCTCACATACCATCGTAAATGAGCAATTTTTGGATTGCAACCTATATTCGTAATCGCTAAACTTTTACGAACCATCCAACAAGGGGAGACCATGAGTTTTATACACGAAGAGGATCTATCGGTTGCGGATTCGGAAGTTTTCGCCATTATACAAAATGAGTTTGAGCGACAATCAACCCATTTGGAAATGATTGCAAGTGAGAACTTTATCTCTCCTGCCGTTATGGAGGCGATGGGGAGTATTTTTACCAACAAATACGCTGAGGGGTATCCGAACAAACGATACTACGGCGGATGTCAATTTGCCGATCAGGTAGAGCAACTGGCAAAAGACCGACTCTGTAAAATTTTCGGATGTCACTACGCAAACGTACAGCCCCATTCAGGTAGTCAAGCCAACGGAGCAGTTTATGCCGCGTTATTGCAAGCAGGCGATAAGATATTAGGGATGGATTTACGTCACGGTGGACATTTAACGCACGGTGCAAAACCCAGTTTTTCAGGAAAAAACTACCACTCTTTTACGTATGGAGTGGAAGCAGATGGAAGAATGGATTATGAAAAGATAGCTCAGATCGCGGAAATTGTAAAACCTAAAATCATCGTATGCGGTGCAAGTGCCTATACGCGGGAAATCGATTTTAAAAAGTTCCGAACCATTGCGGAGCGTGTTGGTGCGATACTCTTTGCCGATATTGCCCATATTGCGGGATTGGTCGCGGCGGGTGAACACATGAGCCCGTTTCCCTACGCCGATGTCGTCACCTCTACAACCCATAAAACACTCAGAGGCCCTCGCGGCGGGGTGATTATGACCAATAACGAAGAGATAGCCAAAAAAATCGACAGTGCTATTTTCCCCGGAATACAAGGTGGTCCTCTGGTGCATGTCATCGCCGCAAAAGCGGTGGCGTTCGGAGAGGTTTTGCACCCCTCATGGAAAGAGTATGCCAAAGCGGTTAAAAGCAACGCAAAACTTTTAGGGGAGATTCTAAACCAAAGAGGGTATCAGCTTATCAGCGGAGGAACCGATAACCATATGGTTCTCGTATCGTTGATGGAGAGAGATTTCTCAGGTGAAGAGGCGAGTGTGGCGTTGGAAAATGCCGGTATCACCGTCAATAAAAATTCGATACCCTCCGATCCCCGCCCTGCTTCGTCTACCTCAGGTATACGCATAGGAAGTGCTGCATTAACGACACTGGGAATGAAAGAAAAAGAGTTTACCCTTATCGCGCATAGAATCTGCGATGTTTTAGATGACATACAAAACATCCCTCTTCAAATGGAGATTAAAGCGGAACTCAAAACTCTTTTGAAGGGTTTTAGAGTTTATAATTATGCAACTTATTAAAGGCGATTTATGCAAGAGCTCGAAATACTAAACCAAAATTATCATCTCATTGCCAAAGCCATCACCTATATCGATACCCATTTCAAAGAACAGCCATCCATCGATGAAATCGCTAAAAATATCGGTATGAGCAAATACCATTTTATGCGGGTGTTTAAAGAGTATGTCGGAGTTACCCCCAAACAGTTTCTCCACTCCGTGACGCTAAACTACGCCAAAGAGCATATCAAAGAGTCTAAATCTTTGCTAGACAGTACTCTGGATATCGGATTATCCAGCTCCAGCAGACTTCATGAGCTGTTTGTCAATCTCATCGGGGTTACCCCAAAAGAGTGGAGAGAAAAAGGAAAAGACGTCACCATCACCTACGGTTTCGGGCTCACCCCCTTCGGCGAAGCACTGATCGCCTACACTGATAAAGGGATCTGTTATTTAGGGTTTATCGATAAAAACAAAGAGGCTATTTTTACACGATTTAGTGAACTGTGGGAAAATGCCAATCTGCAACACGATGATGAAAAAGCGCAAACCTATTTGGAAAATATTTTCATCAAAAACAAAAAATACAACCTGATGGTCAAAGGGACAAACCTCCAAATCAATGTGTGGAAAGCCCTCATCAATCTCCCAGATGGTGCAGTAACAACCTATCAAGATATCGCCAATACTATCGATAATCCCAAAGCGGTGCGTGCAGTAGCCAGTGCAATCGGTGAAAACCATATCGGCTATCTCATCCCCTGTCACCGTGTCATCGCCAAAAGTGGTGCTATGAGCGGGTATCGGTGGGGCATTGAGCGTAAAAAGATCCTCATTGCCTATGAGTCAGTCTCTAAAGAGACACCTATCACGTACCGAACGGCAACACTAGAGGATATTCCGAGACTTTGTCATCTTTTAGATCAGCTCTTCTCCCAAGAAGCCGAATTCACCCCCGATAGCGCGAATCAGACGAAGGCGTTGAAAACAATCATCGATGATTCAACTATCGGTGAGATATACGTTGCCTCCAAAGAGGGCGAGATTGTGGGGATGGTGAATCTGCTCTACACCGTTTCAACGGCATTGGGCGGAAGAGTCGCCATTCTCGAAGATATGGTTATCGATGAGAATCACAGAGGAGAGGATATCGGCTCGTCTTTACTCGAATATGTTCTCACAATCAGCAAAGAAAAAGGAGTTCAACGCCTTACCCTCCTCACCGACGGAGACAATATCGCGGCTCACCGCTTTTACGAGGGGATGGGGTTTGAAAAGTCCTCCATGATTCCGTTACGAATTCAACTCTAAGCTAAACAACACAGGAGCGTATTATGACAATTTGGCAACATGTACCTTTTGAAAACGAAGCGGCAATCGGCGAGTGGGCACGTATGCGGGGAATCACTTACCGCATCATCCGATGTTGGGAAAACGAACCCTTGGAAGCGGATGATTTACTGGTGGTATTGGGCGGATCGATGAGTGCGTATGATGATATAGGTTTTATCCAAAACGAAATCGAATTTTTACGTAAACGGATTGAATCAGGAGGCAAAGTTTTCGGTATCTGTCTGGGGGCGCAATTGTTGGCAAGTGCGATGGGATCACGGGTCTATTCTTCCGGAACACGCGAAGCAGGATGGAGAAATATCGACCTCATGCCTCATCCACTCACCGATTCGTTAGATAAAATCCAATGCGTCTTTCATTGGCATGGGGATACGTTTGATCTACCAAACGATACCGTCCGTATTGCACGCAATGATGCATATGAGAATCAGGCGTTTGCCACGGCGGATGGACGGATCATCGCTACCCAATTTCATTTTGAGACGACAGCGGAGAGTATGGAAAAACTTTTAGATGCCGATGGTGAATATCTATGTTGTGACTCTGTGTTTGTTGCTAATGCCGAAACAATCCGAGCTGAAACTCATCACATATCCACAGCCAATAAAGCATTGTTTGAGCTGTTGGATCGATGGAATAAGATTTAAATGCAGAACTTCGGCTCGGAATCACTGAAAAACAATATCGACAGAAGATGTATTGAATTCCTTTTTTTACTCCATGTAAATATCATCCTACTCGTCTGATAATTTCTTTGTAACAATTATACCCCGACGTGATAGTAGGACTAAAACCACCTGCAATCACAAACTGCCCTACAAAATAGAGATTGTCGATTTTATCCGACTTGCTTTTTAGAACCTTAAAAAACTGCTTAGGTGTCGGTTCGTATCCGTATGCTGTTGCATTGGGTGATTTGAGATATCTCAGCATTGTTTTTGGAGTAGCGACTTCTGCAAATTCAATATATTCCTTGATATTAGGATAGTATTTTTCAAGCTTGTCTAAAACATCGCCAAGTAATCGTTCTTTGGCACTTTTATAATTATCGCCCGTTAAGTCTTCCCAGTTTGCCATATCGTCACTAAGACAAACTTCGCCAAAAGACTTTTCTGAATTTACCAATCCGGAGTCTATTTGTGAGTAATCGACAAAAACAAACGACTCTTTTTTGCCAAAATCTTCACAATCAGATAGTTCATCCAGTATAAAAGTTGAGTATGCCCCTGTACCATATACGGATTTTAAATTTTTTGAAAAACCTATATAAATGGTAGTAATAGACTTGGATATTTGCTTGCTATCCGAATAATTCAAACCAAAAAGCCTATAGGTATCCGAAGGTGATATATTCGAGACGACAATATCGGTATCGACTGTAATATTTTGCTTTTTGTGTTCATATTCAATTTGTTTTTTTGTAGCTTTTACAACATTTGCCCCGACAATAACTCTACCGCCGTTTTTTTCTATCGTACTAGCTAAAAACTTGCTGAGATTGTAACTACCACCTTTGATAAAATACCCGCCTCCTGTATAGTACGAATTTTGGGCGATAGCGTGGAGAAAAAAACTGAGATGTTTTGGAGAGGCACTATAGTACTGTACATTTGCATTTAAAATCAGTTTTAACTCATTGTTATCCGTAAGCGAATTCAAAACATCGCTTACGCTTTTATCTTTGTATTGTAAGATTTTGCTAAACAAAATCGGAAAAAACAGGTAATGATACCATCGCATATTAGCCAATCGCAAAAAACTCTCCGAAATAGAGCCGATGATCCCAAAGTATTTACGGATAGCTTTAGTCTCTTCCGGAAATTTTTCGATCAGGGCTTTTTTTGCGTTGTCTATACCATCAGGCATAATAAATTCTCCAGAGCTAATATACGCTTTGAAAAATTCATTCGGCTTTACAAACTCTACATTCTGATATACACCCAACTTCTCAAATACCTCCTTTATCGCAGGATTCGTATATACGCCGTCCATCTCGTGTAACCCCACTTCACATACAAAACCGCCTTTTCGTCTAAAAACGGTAGCGCATCCTCCTACAATAGTGTGTTGTTCCAAAAGAGTAACGTTAAAACCTTCAAGCGACAACAACGCACCGGCACTCAACCCGCCAAGCCCGCCGCCTATAATGGTTATATTTTTCATTATTTTGCCTCTATTACGATTTTTTTAGAGCCTGAAAGCTCGAAACAGGCATCGTCAAAACTGGGTTTTCCAAATACTTTTGGATTATTGGAAAAACCGTAAATCTCTTTTGGTACACCCAAAAAGTTCGTATCTAATTTTCCGTTTTTATTTTCATCGCAAAAAATTGCCACGGCATATACGCCGTTTGGCACGTCTTTAAATACATATTTACTATTTAAAGAGACATCGTGCAACGTTACACCTCTAAACACTTTGTCTATGGACGGAAAGCTGCTTTTAGAATCAAAAAGCCCGATTCTAAGCGACCCGCATGTTGATTTTAGATTCGTAAGCTCAAGATTGATTTCATTTCCGAATAAACCGATTGCCGATGCAACAACAAATAAAACAGATTTTTTCATTAGTTTTTCCTATTTTTTGATTCTGTAAAATATTACAAAATTAGGAAAGATTAGTCATTCACTTTTGTTAATTTGTACTCTTTTTTCAAACGACTTAAATGTTGCGGGGTAATACCCAAAAATGTAGCTACATGATATTGCGGAACTTTATCTAGCAGATATGGAGTATTGGCGACAAAATCCTCAAACCGCTCTTTTGCACTTTTTATCTGTCTGGAAATAATATAGTTGTGAGCATACGAGTAGGCGCTTTCAGCCATCAATCTGCCGAAACGTTCCCCCTTTTTGGATTTTGAATACAAAAATTCTAAATCATGACGAGAACAGGCTATCAATGTGCAGTTGCTCAAAGCTTCAATCTCTACATAGGAAGGTTTTTGATGTAAAAAACTATCATAGTCGGTAACAAAGATATTGTTAACCGCCGAGTTCTCGTCATTAAAAAAAATACTCCATGTATAATCCTTGCCATTTTCGTCTATCAAATATCCTCTAGCCAATCCACTATCCAAAAAATACAAATATTCGCAAACATCTCCAATATTTAAAATGATTTCTCCGGTTTTGAATTTGATAGTTCGTAATTTAGACTCTACCAATTTCCACTCAAAAAAATTCATTGAGACATGTTGTTGCATGAAATTTTTATAGGACTCAAACATTTTATTGCCTTATTATTAAATCATCTGAATTTGGCTTTTTTCATTTCGCTGGATAGACATTACTTTTGCTAGATGCTTTTTGCTTTCTTTTCGCATTCCGAATATAGCTTTTTTCACCCATTTTCTGAGTTAAAGGCCATAAGAATGCATACCAAGGAACCGGAACCGCCCACATACTTCCGTAGCGTTTTGGCTTTTGTCTGTATTTTTTGTTGGAGATGGTAATGTCTGAAACAATTACGCCCTCTTCTTCGCCTAACTCTGCTTTTATCATTCCGTCACCGTCAACGATAGATGAAAGCCCAGGGAAGCTGCTTTCAAGATAAGGCAACCCTCCTAGAAGCTCCGTTTCAAGAAGCCCGACACGATTCGCTACAATAACCGGAACTGCCAGCGTTTTTGCATATATTGACCGTGCGCCTACCAACATTTTCTCAAATCTATTTACATCACCCGGCAAAAAAACTTTTGGTCGACCTGCCGCTGCCGGTGACAAAACCAAATCGACGTTACCTTCGTACAATTCGCAAATTTGAGAGTAAAGAAGATTTTCATAGCAAATACCAACACCTATTCTTCCCATATCAGTTTCAATAATATGGCTATCTGTCCAATCTCTATAAAAATACGCCTCTATCGATGCCGGAGGATTTTTACGTACTCTACCGCAAAGCTTGGCATCCGGTGAAACCAAAATAAAAGCATTAAAAAATTCTTCCCCCTCAGCCTCTAAAAAACTAAAACCGATATATACTCCTAATCGCTGTGCTAAATCCATAGCCCATTCTACTATTTGCCCATCTATCGTTTGTGCATACTCCCAAATCTCTTCTGTTGCCATATAGCCACTAGGCATTAACTCCGGTAATAATACAAGTTTTGCACCTAAAGATGCTGCATCTTCAATATGTCGTTGCGCCTTTTTTAGATTTGAGGGGACGTCCCCAGCTTTACAGTCCATCTGTACAGCAGCCACTCTGAGCGTTTTTGCCATTGTTTGCTCCTTTAACATTTTGCTAGTCTTTACAAAATCTTACAAAACGAGGAAGCCTTAGTCATTCACATTTGTTAATATTTATGTAGTTTTAAACCTCATTTCCTCTGCAAATTAGCATCAAACGCATTTTTCATTCCCTAAAAAATTGTTAATGAGGAGTTTTACTATCTCTCGGCTATATAAATTATTTTATCACTCCTTTAAGTTTTCAAATCATAAAACTCAGCCGAACAGACCATTTTTAAATCATTCGGCGAGAGTTCTATCTCCAGCCCTCTTCGTCCTGATCGTCGTGAAATTCACCACCGATGCGGGATCATGGGTATAGGAATGAAGTGTGTAGGATATTTATGGCGGGGGTTATTTCAAATTCTTTACACTTAATATTCGATAATTAACGGAACTGTATTAAATATTTTAGTTATCTTCTCTAAATCGTTATTAAATACCAATTTCAGGTATTCCTTTTCTGAATTCTCAAAAAAAATCATATTACTGCTAAAAAAATCTAAATAGTGATTTAAAACTTTCTCTTTCTGTATATAAAAAATAACTTTTAATAGTTCTTTATTGGAAAAATTCATGGGTTCATTGATTACATGATTGGCAACATCAGATTTCCATCTAAATGTCCACGGAAGCGTTATTGAATCCTCATTTGTTAATACTTCAATCAATGAATTTGGTGGTAAATAGGTAGGCTTATAGTTCATACAATTTTGAAATAATGTATCGCCATCACTTGAATAATTTACGCATAATCCAAAAGGTGAATAATCATTGGTTTCATACTTAGATCTATTATATAAATCCGTTGGACTTGTCAATTCGCTTGTGATTTCATCGATATTACATACCCATAATATTTCGATATAAAAATCATTAACTGACCTTACGCAGTAAAAACTATCAAGGCACACAATATGCTTTTATAGAGCATGAAAACAGACTACCTTGAACTTTATACGGACTATTTGATCAGTAACAGTGGTTTCGCTACGGCGACAGGACTA
>Ga0209467_1000500_pt1 | contig 54429 bp, 36 predicted proteins | sample Higcelwee11metaG_FD_187175 | JGI IMG/M metagenome (GOLD analysis project Ga0209467, IMG submission 187175) | Freshwater pond sediment microbial communities from the University of Edinburgh, under environmental carbon perturbations - High... | ecosystem: Environmental > Aquatic > Freshwater >... | reverse complement strand
AACATAATATGTCATTCAGAAGGGATAACAAACAGAAGACCAGCTACACGAAGATCTCGATCGGGCTGGCATCGCCGGAGGAGATTCTTGACAAGTCAAGCGGCGAGGTCCTGAAGCCTGAGACAATAAACTACCGTACCTACAAGCCTGAACGTGACGGCCTCTTCTGCGAGAGGATTTTCGGACCGGTAAAGGACTATGAGTGCCACTGCGGAAAGTACAAGAGGATACGCTACAAGGGTATCGTCTGCGACCGCTGCGGTGTTGAGGTGACGGAGAAGAAAGTCAGGCGCGAACGTATGGGTCACATCTCTCTGGTGGTACCCGTAGCACATATCTGGTACTTCAGGTCACTGCCAAACAAGATAGGTTATTTGCTCGGTCTTCCTACAAAGAAGCTTGACAGCATCATCTACTACGAGAGATACGTTGTCATCAACCCGGGTGTGAAAGCCGTTGACGGCGTCAAGTACCTCGATTTCCTCTCAGAAGAGGAGTATATGGAGATAGTTGAGACACTGCCCAAGGAAAATCAGTACCTTGATGATGACCATCCTGACAAGTTCGTTGCCGAGATGGGAGCAGAGGCTCTGTACAAACTGCTGGGCAAGCTTGACCTCGATGAACTTTCATATTCACTGCGCCACCGCGCCAACACTGAAACCTCACAGCAGCGCAAGAGCGAAGCGCTCAAGAGACTGCAGGTGGTTGAAGCATTCAGGGAGTCGAAGAACATCAACAGGCCGGAGTGGATGATCGTGAAGATCGTTCCCGTAATCCCACCCGAACTGAGGCCCCTTGTCCCGCTTGATGGCGGCCGTTTCGCAACAAGTGACCTGAATGACCTTTACCGCAGGGTTATAATCCGCAACAACCGTCTCAAGAGACTTATAGAGATCAAGGCTCCCGAGGTTATTCTCCGCAATGAAAAGAGGATGCTGCAGGAGGCTGTTGACTCACTCTTTGACAACTCACGCAAGGCTAACGCCGTCAAGACAGACGCCAACAGGCCCCTTAAGTCACTCTCTGACAGCCTCAAGGGCAAACAGGGACGCTTCCGTCAGAACCTGCTTGGTAAGAGGGTTGACTACTCAGCCCGTTCGGTGATCGTCGTCGGTCCTGAACTGAAGCTTCATGAGACAGGTATCCCTAAGGATATGGCTGCCGAGCTCTACAAGCCGTTTGTGATCCGCAAGCTCATAGAGCGCGGTATCGTGAAGACAGTCAAGAGCGCCAAGAAAATTGTTGACCGCAAGGATCCTGTCGTCTGGGATATCCTCGAGAACGTTCTCAAGGGCCATCCCGTGATGCTGAACCGTGCCCCGACACTTCACAGGCTCGGTATCCAGGCATTCCAGCCGAAGCTTATAGAGGGCAAGGCCATCCAGCTTCACCCGCTTGTATGTACCGCATTCAACGCCGACTTCGACGGTGACCAGATGGCAGTCCATCTGCCGCTTGGCAACGCTGCAGTCCTGGAGGCCCAGATGCTCATGCTCGCATCCCACAACATCCTCAACCCTGCCAACGGGGCGCCGATCACCGTTCCTTCACAGGACATGGTCCTCGGGCTGTACTACATTACCAAGGCGCGCAAGAGCACAGAGAAGATCAGGGTCAAGGGCGAAGGCACAACATTCTACTCACATGAGGAAGTACGCATTGCCTATAACGAAGGTAAGATAGATCTGCACGCCGTCATCAAGGTCAAGGTTAATGACGTGGTTGACGGAGAGAAGGTAAACCATCTGATCGAGACCACGGTAGGACGAGTGCTATTCAATGAGTTCGTTCCTGAAGAGGTAGGTTATATTAATGAGCTCCTGACGAAGAAGTCTCTCAGGGATATCATCGGCACCGTGCTCAAGAAGGCAGGCACCGCCAAGACGGCAGACTTCCTTGATGACATCAAGGACCTTGGGTTCCGCATGGCGTTCACCGGCGGCCTTTCATTCAATCTTGATGACGTCATCATCCCTCAGGAGAAGGAGATGTTCGTCCAGGAGGGATATGAGCAGGTCGACGAGGTGCTCGCCAACTACAGCATGGGCTTCATCACCAATAACGAGAGATACAACCAGATCATTGACATCTGGACCCATGTCAACGCACGCCTTACGCAGACCCTGATGAAGCAGCTGTCAACTGACAAGCAGGGTTTCAACTCAGTATACATGATGCTTGACTCCGGCGCAAGGGGTTCGAAGGAGCAGATCCGCCAGCTCTCCGGCATGAGGGGCCTTATGGCCAAGCCTCAGAAATCTGGTGCTTCCGGGTCTGAGATCATCGAGAACCCGATCCTGTCGAACTTCAAGGAGGGTCTTTCTGTTCTTGAGTACTTCATCTCAACTCACGGTGCCCGTAAGGGTCTTGCCGATACAGCACTGAAGACCGCTGATGCAGGTTATCTTACCCGTCGTCTCGTTGACGTGTCACAGGATGTGATTATCACCGAAGAGGACTGCGGTACGCTGCGCGGACTTGTGGCAACTGCCATCAAGAACAACGAGGAGATCGTGGAGTCACTCTATGAGAGAATACTTGGCCGTACAACCGTCCATGACATATATAATCCACTTACAGGCGAGCTTATTGTCAATGCTGGCGAAGAGATCACCGAAGATGTGGCTAACCGCATAGACCAGTCACCGATTGAGCAGGTTGAGATCCGTTCGGTGCTTACCTGCGAATCGAAGAAGGGTGTCTGCGCCAAGTGCTATGGCCGTAACCTTGCCACGGGCCGTATGGTCCAGAAGGGCGAAGCTACCGGTGTCATTGCAGCACAGAGTATCGGGGAACCCGGTACGCAGCTTACACTCCGTACATTCCACGTCGGTGGTACTGCGTCAAATATTACAACCGAGTCGAGCCTTGTGGCAAGATACGGCGGTATTGCAGTCATCGAGGAGGTAAGGACCGTTGCCAAGAAAGATCCTGAGAAGGGAAAGGTTGACATCGTAATCGGTCGCCTCGGCGAACTCAGAATTATGGACAAAACAACCGGAATTGCCCTTACTACTCACACTATACCTTACGGAAGCAGGCTTTACATCAAGCCCAACCAGGAGGTGCACAAGGGCGATCTCATCTGCGAATGGGATCCCTTCAACGCGGTCATCATATCCGAGGTGGCCGGTAAGGTGGCGTTTGACTACCTTATTGAAGGCGTGACCTTCCGCGAGGAGTCTGACGAACAGACAGGCTTCAAGGAGAAGGTGATCATTGAGAGCAGGGACAAGACCAAGAACCCGACAATCAAGATCATGTCTCCTGAAGGAGTTGAGTTGAAGGCTTACAACCTGCCTGTGGGAGCACACATGGTTACAGACCTTAACAAGCTTGTTGAAGCAGGTGACACGATAGTCAAGATCCCAAGGGCAGTAGGCAAGTCTGGTGACATCACCGGTGGTCTGCCGAGGGTGACAGAGCTCTTCGAGGCACGTAACCCGTCCAACCCGGCCATTGTGACCGAGATCGACGGTGAGGTGACCTACGGCAAGATCAAGAGGGGTAACAGGGAGATCACAATCACCTCCAAATCCGGTGAGACGAAGAAGTACCTTGTACCGTTGTCAAAACAGATACTTGTACAGGAGAATGACTATGTCAGGGCGGGTATTCCGCTGTCAGACGGCGCCATCACACCTTCGGACATCCTTGCAATCAAGGGCCCGACAAAAGTGCAGGAGTATATCGTCAACGAGATTCAGGAGGTCTACCGTCTCCAGGGTGTGAAGATCAACGACAAGCACTTTGAGATCATTGTAAGACAGATGATGCGCAAGGTTGAGATAATTGACCCGGGTGATACCAAATTCCTTGAACGTCAGGTGGTTGACAAGCTTGAGTTCATGGATGAGAACGACTGGGTTTACGGCAAGAAGATCGTACTTGAAGCCGGCGACAGCCAGAACCTTAGGCCGGGGCAGGTGATCACCGCCCGTAAGCTGAGGGATGAGAACTCGCTGCTTAAGCGCCGCGACCTCAAGCTGATTGAAGCCAGGGATGCCGTGCCTGCTACATCACAGCAGGTGCTGCAGGGTATAACCCGTGCTGCACTCCAGACGAACAGCTTCTTCTCTGCTGCATCATTCCAGGAGACCACGAAGGTTCTGAATGAGGCTGCAATCCTCGGGAAGATCGACTTCCTCGAGGGGCTGAAGGAGAACGTTATCGTCGGACATCTTATCCCGGCCGGTACCGGACTGAGGGAGTACAATAATGTAATTGTCGGCTCACTTGATGATTATGAATCACTTGTACACGCCGGACAGAGTACCAGCCAGGTGGAACAGGATTAACAACAGGATCATGGCAGAGAATAAGAACCAGGGACAGTTCAACATCGAACTTAGTGAAGATGTTGCCGAGGGAGTCTACTCAAATCTGGCAGTTATTACACACTCGCCTGCCGAGTTTGTCATTGATTTCATAAGGATAATGCCGGGCGTGCCCAAATCCAAGGTCAAGTCGAGGATCATCCTTACCCCTGAGCATGCCAAGAGGTTTGTGGCTGCTCTCAATGACAACATAGCCAAGTATGAGGCCGTACACGGACCGATTCGCGAGGTCAAGGGTTCAGGCCCGGTCATTCCTTTCACTTTTGGAGGACCGACGGCCCAGGCATGATATCTGAACACACTGAAGATAAGCCGGTTGAGAAATCATCCGGCTTTCTTTATTGCAGAGACGGAAAATAAACGTTATTTTGCATGACACAAAGAGCTCAGAACCATGAAAAGAAACAGGATGATGGCCTCACTGGCCATGATTCTCCTGATTGCCGCCGGAGTTTTGCTCTCGGGGGGGTGCAAGAAACAGGAGAAGTGCGGATGTGACGGCGATGCGCTGGATACCCTGATACAGATGCATGTCAACATATCATATGACGCGGTCAATAAGACGGCCCAGTTTTCACCCTTATGGGATCCGTATTCAGTATATTACTTCTGCAATCCCTCCGAATGGATCAGCCAGCTGACCAAGTTCCCGCAGGGCGAGGAGATACTTGTATCCGGACCCTTCTTCTGGGAGTGCAATTACCTGATGAACAGCAGTAATTCACCTTATTACTACAGCATGAAGGTCTACCAGATACAGGTGACCGGTGTTTCTGCATACGAATACGGTAAATAGGAGACCTCACTGAATCAATGATGTACCCCTGCCAGTGGCAAGCTACAATATATCCTTCATCGGAGCCGGCAATGTGGCGGAGTCTCTCGTTGCAGGACTTGCTGCTGCCGGCCACAGGATAATCTCAGTTTCATCACGCAACGGTGATAGTGCCAGGATACTGGCAGCCTCGTCAGGAGCCGGTTGGCGCCGTGATCTGTCGGTGCCTGATAACTGCGATATTCTGATTCTTTCAGTCACCGATACTGCTGTTTCACAGGTGGCTGCTGATGCAGTAATTCCATCCGGCACCGTAATTGTTCACACTGCCGGCAGCGTCCCACTGGCGGCCCTGGGCCGTACAGAAGGCGCCGGGGTTCTTTACCCCCTGCAGACATTTACAAGGGGATTTCCCCCTGACCTCAGGAAAGTCCCTTTTTTCATTGAGGCAACTGACAGCCGAACCCTGCAGATTCTGAGGGAGCTTGGAGAGGGTATCGGTGCAGGCGCCTGGGAATGCGATTCTCAGTCCAGAAGCCAGCTCCATGTTGCAGCTGTGTTCACAAATAACTTCTCTAATTTCATGATGACAACTGGCGAGTCCATTGCCAGGAGGGCAGGAATTGATCCTCTGCTTCTCCGGCCTCTGATAGAGGAGACAGCCAGGAAAGCGGTACGCACTGGCCCGTCCGCGGCCCAGACAGGCCCTGCTGTGCGACATGACTCCGGCACCATAAAAAGTCACATCGAATTGTTATCTTTCTCACCTCAATACCAGAAACTCTACCGGCTTGTCAGCAGTATGATATCCGGTTATTATGGGAAAAACAAGAAATGATCAACTTCAAGGAAGAGCTGCGCGGCGTAAAAGCATTCGTTTTTGACATTGACGGCGTACTGTCGAAACAGACAATAGACCTCTCCGTCTGGGGTGTTCCGCTGAGGACCGTAAACCTCAGGGATGGCTATGCAATCCAGCTGGCGGTGAAAAAGGGATATCACGTGGGCGTGATCTCTGGAGCCAACTCCAAAGAGTATATAAAGCGGCTGAAAACCCTGGGAGTGAATGACGTCTATCTCAACTCAAGGACAAAGAAGGAGAGCATGAAGGAACTCGTTGCCAGATGGAAGGTGGATCTGAAAAACGTGCTTTACATGGGAGATGATATACCCGATTTCGAGGTAATGAAGATGGTTGGGCTGCCAGCTTGCCCGGCAGATGCCGACAGTGAAATAAAACAGATTGCCGTGTACATATCCGATAAGAAAGGAGGAGAGGGATGTGTCCGTGATGTGATTGAACAGGCTCTCCGCCTTCATAAAAACTGGATGGATCATGAAGCATTCTCGTGGTGAGAATTTAAAGGACCTCATGAACCTTATCAGGCTGCCCAACCTGATGGTTGTGGCGTTGACGATGATGCTGATGAGGTATGCAGTCATCAGACCCCTTCTTGGCGCCATGCCGGTGACCCTCGCCGGCGATCCGGTTGTTAGTGCCTTTATGTCTTTCCGGCTCAGCTGGATTGATTTCGTAATACTTGTCATCTCAACATGTCTTATTACCGCTGCCGGATATGTCATAAACGATTACTTCGATATACGTGCCGATCTGATCAACCGGGGTTCCATAATTGTGGGCAACACAATTACCAGGCGCAAGGCAATGATGTATCACAATGTATTCAACATCCTCGGGGTCTTAGGTGGCACATATGTCTCCGCGCGAATCGGGTTTGTGTGGCTGGGAATATTCTTCGCCCTAATTTCAGGCTTGCTCTGGTTCTATTCCACCACCTATAAGCGACAGCTGCTCGTCGGTAATATAATCGTGGCCCTTCTCGTGGCAATGGTACCCATGCTTGTGGTTGTGTATGACGCGGCTCCTGTCTACAGATATTATTCCCAGGCAGCCCTCGATTTCCCCGGCGTTGCCGTCCTTTTCTGGTGGGTGGGAGGCTTCGCCCTTTTCGCCTTCCTGACCACCCTGATACGCGAGATCATAAAGGACATGGAAGACTGTGAAGGCGACAGGGAAACGGGACGGAAAACACTGCCGGTGATATCGGGACTGAGTGTCTGCCGGGTTATTGTTGTACTGCTGGCACTTGTGACTATAGCCCTGCTGTACATCGTATGGGACAGGCACCTGCATGACAGGATCACTCTTGCATGGCTTTCCATGCTGGTCGCCTTGCCTCTGGCCGTCGTCATCTACAGGGTAGTCACTGCAAAAGAAAAAAAACACCTCCATTTTGCCAGCAGGCTCATGAAACTGATAATGCTCTCAGGAATCCTTTACTCACTTGCAGCAGGTGCGATAATCACCTCCGGAAATATTGCCTAGAATGATTTGTGACGGACTGCAGGATTATGACTTGATTTTAGCCTCCGCATCACCACGGCGCAGGCAGCTGATGGCAGAGGCCGGCTTCAGGTTCAGGGTGGCTGAGACTGGATTCATTGAGAGATGGCCTGACAATCTGAAAGGGAATGAAATTGCCGAATACCTTGCTAAGGGCAAGGGAGACGCATGGAGTGAGGTAATAGCCCCAAACCAGTTAATAATCACTGCTGATACAATCGTGTGGTGCCACGGTAAACTCCTTGGCAAACCGGCGGATAACGATGAGGCCGTTCGCTTCCTCAGGCAGCTCTCAGGCTGCAGGCACGAGGTGATAACAGGGATCTGCCTCAGGGACAGTGAAAGGAAGAAGGTCTTCTCAGTCACCACGGGTGTGACATTCAGGGACCTTGGCAGTGACGAGATAGAATATTATGTTGAATGTTATAAACCCCTCGACAAGGCCGGCGCCTATGGCATACAGGAGTGGATCGGGCTCAGGGGCATAACAGGAATTGAGGGATCATACTACAACGTTGTTGGCATGCCTGTGAGTGAGGTCTACTCAGCACTTCTTGAATTTACACGAAACAAAATCAAGTCAATATGAAGAAACAGATCATTACAGCAATGCTTCTCCTGATGCTCACCGCTCCCGGAGCACTGGCAGACGAGGGTATGTGGATCCCCGTGCTCATTGAGAAGTACAACATCAAACTGATGCAGGAGAACGGCTTTAAGCTGACTGCCGAAGATATCTACAGCATTAACAAGGCATCCATGAAGGATGCAGTGGTGCTTTTTGGCGGAGGCTGCACGGGCGAGTTTATCTCTGACAAGGGACTGATAATCACCAATCATCATTGCGGTTACGGCCAGATCCAGAACCACTCCACCCTTGAGCATGATTACCTCACTGACGGTTTCTGGGCTGCTTCCGCAAAAGAGGAGCTGTCAAACCCCGGTCTCTCGGTTACAATCCTGAAGTACATGGAAGATGTCACCGACAAAGTGCTCAAAGGTGTTACTGACGATATGGACAGGGAAAAGCGTGAAGCTGTTATAAATGCAAATATAACTGCCATCAATGCCGAAGCTGTTAAAGGAACCCATTACCTGTCAGCCGTCAGGCCATTCTTCCTTGGAAACCAGTATTTTCTACTCGTCAATGAGGTTTTCCGTGATGTCAGGCTTGTAGGGGCTCCCCCCTCAGCCATTGGCAAGTTCGGAGGTGATACTGACAACTGGGTCTGGCCCCGGCATACCGGTGACTTCTCCCTCTTCAGGGTCTATGCCAGCAAAGAAAACAAGCCGGCTGCATATTCAGCCGATAATGTGCCTTACCGTCCTGCCTATCATTTTCCCGTGTCACTTGCCGGAGTAAGTGAAGGCGATTTTACAATGGTCTTCGGTTATCCGGGTCGTACGCAGGAGTATGCACCTTCCCATCACATCAGGATGCTGAAGGAGGTAATCTATCCGAAACAGGTGGAGATTCGAGGTAAAAAAATCTCAATCATGGATCAGGAAATGGCAAAAGATCCGCTTGTAAGGCTGAAATACTCAGGAAAATCATTTGGCCTGGCCAACGGCTGGAAGAAATGGATTGGAGAGATTCAGAGCCTTGACAAGATGAACGGAATAGAACGCAAGGAGGCCTTCGAGAAGGAATTCACAGAATGGGTGGCGGCCGACCCGGAGCGCACACGCAAATACGGAAAGATACTTGATGAGTACGCTGATATCTATAAGAACTACACTCATAATTATCTTGTAAACGTCTATACAAGCGAGGTATTCGGCTCCTCAGGAACAGAGCCGGCAGGACTGGCAGGCGCTTTCAGGAGGGCTGTTGAGATGGCGCAGAAAAAGGATCCTGCACTGAAGCCTGAACTTGACAAGGAGCTCCAGAGAATCCAGGGTTATGCTGACAGCTACTTCCGCAACTTTGATGTCAATGTTTCGAAGCAGCTCTTCGTTGCTGTTATGGAGCTGTACGGAAAGAATATCGAACCGGAGTGGCAGGCGGATGCTTACAGGGAGTTTGCAGCCTCCTCCAGGGGTGACTTCGCAACTGCAGCAGATAAGCTCTTCGAAAAATCAATTTTTACCGATGAGGCGAAAGTAAAGGACCTCATTAAGAATTTCGATCCGAAAAAAGTAGAGAAAGATCCGTTCTACAGGATGTCTGTTTCGGCTGCAGCACTCCTTGAGTCGAGAATCAGGGGTGAGATGAACGCCGCTGACAACAGGCTGTCGGAGCTGAACAAGCTATACATGGCGGCACAGATGGAGCAGGGTGGCGACAGGGTATTTTACCCCGATGCAAACTCAACCCTGCGGCTCGCATATGGCAAAGTAATGGGATATGATTCGCGCGACGCCGTTTACCATAAGCATCAGACGACACTTTCAGGAGTGATGGAGAAGGACAATCCTGAAATATATGATTACGATGTTCCTGACAGGCTCAGGGAGCTCTATGAGAAGAAGGATTTTGGCAGGTATGCCGTCAACGGAGATGTGCCGGTATGCTTCATTGCCAACAATCATACAACAGGCGGCAATTCCGGAAGCCCGGTGCTAAACGCCTATGGTCACCTGATAGGTGTCAATTTTGACCGGGCGTGGGAAGGAGTAGCTTCGGACATCATGTACAGCCCTAAACAGAGCCGTAATATCAGCCTGGATATCAGGTATGTGCTGTTTATTATTGACAAGCTGGCCGGCGCAGGTTATCTCATTGATGAGATGACACTGGTTGGCGAGCCTCAGCATACTCCCTGACCTGGAACATGAATGCCTGGAGCCGTGTCTCAAGTGTGACCGTATCCTGGCCGTCATAGGCAATGTTCAGGAAAGGAATATTGTTATTATCCTTCCGGAACGAATCGCTTACAGATGCCACCAGTGTGCCCGGCATGCAGGTGAAGGGAAGTATTGCAGCAATACCAGATACGCCCCTCTGCGCCAGGGCAGACGATGAGCCCATGGCTATCGGCGGATCACCGTCGTAGAACTCGCTTACATATTTGTTGCTCAGTTTTAATATCTCATGCAGTGAGACATCCTTCGTGGTGTCCGTGAGTTTGCTTATGCCCCTGAGCAGATAGTCTACAATCACCTCCTGCCCGATACCCTGGATCTTCGATCTGATCAATCCCATGGTGTCATTCTTCCACCTGCTGTCACGTGTAAAGCGGTGGGTGGAATAGGTTATCCATTCAGAGAATGGTCCGATCACTACCTCAGCCCCGAGGTTTTCGAGTCGGTTGGCAATGTTACCGTTGCAGCCGGCATTGTCACGCATGTAGATTTCCCCAAGGACGGCAACGACCGGTCTCCTGCGGCTCCTGTCAGCCTTCACGGCCATGAATTCACCGGCTATCTCCACCAGCAGATGACGAAGGCCCCGGCTGTTGTTCTCAATGCAACTCTCCACCTTCTTCAGTGCAGCCCTGTATACTGCTTCAGTATCACCTTGGTTAAGCTCATACGGTCGTATCTCACGGTACAGTTTCCTGATATAGTCAAAGGAGACGAATCCTTTCCACGCGTTGATCCTGAACTTCCGGCTTCGGTCACCGGCAAGGTCAGCATAGGCGGTGTCATTGGATGGTGTAACAAGTTCCGCCTCATTGAATCCGAGCCTGTCAAAGAGTATCCTCTGGAACTGGTTATACTGACCGAACCGGCACGGGCCATTATGGTCAGGCATGAAGAAACTCATCTTTGAGGGATCTGCGCCCGGCTCCATAAGCTTCCTGAGGAAGCTGCCGGTAGTGCAGATCATTGGGAAGCACTCCTTTGAGGAGGTATATTTCCTGCCAAGGGCGATATCCTCGTCTGTTTGCTTCGGAAGCACCTCAGAAGGGATGCCTATGCTTCGTGCTGCCGCAGCAACAAAATAGGCGCCGTCATGCATATACGGGAAGTACAGGGTCCTGTTGACTGGTGGCTCCGACGGACTGGGACGGGGACGGTAAACCGGCAGATCCTTCTTTTCATTCTGTTCTGCACCGGCCAGGCTGTCAAGGAATGCCTCGATACGGGTCACCATGCCTGCATCGGCTGAGTGCTCGTCTACTTCCAGGTGAAGGAACGGCTTGCCCTTCAGCTCTTCGGTCACGTAATGCCATATGAAGGAATCGGGACCGCATCTGAAGTTGCTGATATAGACCGCATAAAGACCTTCTGTTCTGGCAACAAACTGTGCGGCAGCTATAATCTTCTGTCCGTTTGGCCAGTACATGTTCCGGTAGTTACTGTAGATCTCCGGCAGTGAGAGATCGAGCATGTCAAGTGGGATGGGCATTACATCCTGCGCCAGCAGCTTCCCGGTGAGGTCAAGATTGAGATGCGGATCTGAGCCGTTATAGGGTCTGCCAAGGATAACCACGGGACGGCAGCCGGCCGGGATGTCCGCCATGACCTTACGCCCGTACTCTACAAGGCCCTTCTCAAAGGCTACCTGCACACCGTCAGCTTTGAGTATTGCTTGCCTGATACTTTCAGCATCAAGGTTGAACCGTTCACCGAAGAATGCTGTCAGCTCCTTCATCAGGGCCCGTTCAAAATACCTGAAATGCAGGGCAGGAGTGAGGAATTTCGAGTCATCGACCTTGCCCCTCAGTGCAGCCTTCACCATGAACGGGAATGACTGTATCCATGGGCAGTTTGAGTTTGTAGTCTTATCGCCTTCCTTGTATTTGCCGCTTACAATAAAGGGCAGGAAGAGATAATCCGCACCCTGTTCTATCAGGTCAATCACGTGACCGTGCATCAGCTCCACCGGCAGGCAGGTCTCAGCGGTGATGGTTTCAATTGATTGCGCAACCAGTCTCCTGTCAGACTTCCGCGAAAGCAATACCCTGAATCCCAACTCCTCAAAAAATGTCCTCCAGAACGGGAACTGCTGCCAGTAGACCATAAGTGCCCTGGGTATGCCAATCGTGATCCTGCCGTCAGGTACGCCCTCAGTGTAATCGCCGGTAAGCATCTCCGTTCGTTGGCTGAACAGGTCTGGCAACCGGCTCTTGTCTTTCTTCCTCCCGTCAGTCTCGTATTTTTCACACCGGCCCCCGTAAAATAGTGGTTTGTCATCGCCCTCGATCTTCACCCTGCTTATCTCGCAGTGGTTCACACACGCATTGCAGACAAACCTGCTCATCTCGTATGTGGCGTTCCGAATACCGAAACCCCGGAAGGAGGTCTTTTGCCCTTCAGTCATCGATCTTTGCGCCAGTATTGCCGCCCCGATGGCTCCGGTTACATCGAAATGGGGCGGAATTATAAGCTTCTTTCCCAGCACCTGCTCAAAGGCAGCCACAACGGCTTTGTTGTTCGTTACCCCTCCCTGGAAGAAGATTTTGTCACCAACCTTTCGGTCTGCCACCACCTTCTGAAGATAGTTGTAGACGATTGAATAGGCCAGTCCTCCGACCAGGTTTTCATTCCTCGCGCCCTTCTGCATGAAGGAATTGAGATCCGACTCCATGAAGACGGTACAGCGGTCACCGAGTTTGACGGGCGACTCTGACTTCAGGGCCATGGATCCGAACTCCTCAACTATCTTTATGTTCAGCTTCTCGGCCTGTTCCTCCAGGAATGACCCTGTGCCGGCAGCGCAGACTTTGTTCATCTCAAAATCGACTACCACCCCGTTCTCGATGCTGATATACTTGGAATCCTGTCCTCCGATCTCAAAAATGGTGTCAACAGTCGGGTCATAGTCGATTGCGGCAGTGGCCTGTGCCGTAATCTCATTGCGGATGGCATCGGCCCCGATGAAGTCGCCGGTAAGGTATCTCCCTGATCCCGTGGTACCTGCGCCGATTACTTCAACATGGCTTCCTGCTTCGTCATAGATCTCTGACAGTCCTCTCTGGATTGCTTCGAGCGGCTTACCGGCAGTAGGCAGATACCGTCTTGCCACCACATTGTGCTTCCTGTCAATAAGCACTACGTTTGTGCTGAGTGACCCGACATCTATTCCCAGGAAGACCTGGATTTTTTCAGAACCGTTTTTACTGAACCTGACCTCCTTATTGTATGTTGCTGATGATTCTGTCAGCTGAGGCAGGCTGCTGAATGCCGCGGTGTTACTCCTGAGGTATACCTCCAGCTTTCCCAGTCCGGCAAAGTGGTTCATCTGCAAGTTGTTGGTTTGGCCGTACATGACGGCCCCTATAGCGCCCATCGAGGCATGGTGCTCAGGGATGATCAGCTCATCGCCTGTAAGTTCGAGTACCTCGCGGAAAGCCCTTACCATGCCAATATTGGCGGCAACGCCACCTGAGAAAATCACAGGCTTGCGTATCTCCTTGCTCCTTGCGACTGTACTGCGAAAATTCCTTGCCATTGCAAAACACAGGCCTGCAACAATGTCATGCAGCGGGGTTGCCAGCTGCTGGTGGTGGATCATGTCGCTCTTGGCGAAGACACTGCACCGGCCCGCAATCCGGGGAGGATTGACAGAGCGCATTGCCATCTCTCCAAACTCCTTCTCGATAGGGACACCTATTCTTTTAGCCTGCTGGTCAAGAAAAGAGCCGGTGCCGGCAGCACAGACACTGTTCATCTCAAAATCAACCAGTTTTGCGTACTCGTCTTCCGGTTGCCTCTCAAGCACGATAAGCTTGGAGTCTTCTCCTCCGATCTCAATGACAGTACGTGCGTCGGGGAAGAGTCTGCCTGCCGCCGTTGCCTGGGCTATTATCTCATTGACGAAGACACCGCCAATCAGTCCAGATGCAAGCTTTCCCCCAGTTCCGGTAAGGGCTATGCCTCTTATCGTCTCTGCTGGATGATCCTCAAGCAGCAAACGGAGACGGTTGCAAAGCACATCGAACGGTTTCCCGTGAACATAGTCATAATGATCCTCGACAATGCTGAACTGACTATCGAGCAGAACGGTATTAAGTGAAACAGATCCTATATCAAGTCCGACATAATAACCGTCCTCAGCAGCGCTATTTAAATTTCCTTTTTCCATTGGAGTCAGGTTTTAGCCGCCTGCCAAGCGACAGATTTGGTTCAACTAATTTAGTTATTTATGCTCAAATCCAAGTTAAATGTGCATAAATATGACAATTATCAGTTTTATGGCCCTTTCTAAAAACAAAAAGGGAGTTCTGTTGATGAACTCCCTTTCATTCCGTAAGCAGTTAGGATTAATTCAGTAAAATCTTCATATCCTCATCGGGGGTAGTGATTCCTGCTATTCCGAATTTGTCAACAAGGACGTTGACAACGTTTGGTGAGAGGAAGCCCGGGATTGTAGGCCCGAGGTGGATGTTCTTCACGCCGAGGTAAAGGAGGGCGAGCAGGACGATAACTGCCTTCTGTTCATACCATGCAATGTTGTAGGCTATCGGGAGCTCGTTGATATCGTTCTTGCCGAAGATATCCTTGAGGGTCAGGGCAATCACTGCCAGTGAATAGGAGTCATTGCACTGTCCGGCGTCGAGAACACGCGGGATGCCGTTGATGTCTCCGAGCTTGAGCTTGTTGTAGCGGTACTTGGCACAGCCTGCTGTAAGGATCACAGTGTCTTTCGGCAGTTTCTGTGCGAACTCCGTGTAATAGTCGCGGCTCTTCATACGTCCGTCACATCCGCCCATCACAAAGAACTTGCGTATTGCACCGCTTTTGACAGCCTCCACAACCTTGTCAGCGAGTTTCACAACCTGGTTGTGTGCAAAGCCTCCTATAATTGTCCCTTCTTCAATTGAAACAGGTGCAGCGCATCTCTTTGCATGCTCAATTATGGCCGAGAAATCCTTCTCCTTGCCGGGTTCCCTGTCAGGAATATGGGGACAGCCGGGATAGCCAGAAGAGCCGGTTGTGTAGACGCGGTCACGGTAGCTTTCGCGAAGCGGAACGATACAGTTGGTTGTAAAGAGTACCGGGCCGTTGAAACTCTCGAACTCGGTAGTCTGTTTCCACCATGAGTTGCCGTAGTTGCCCACAAAGTGACTGTACTTCTTGAATGCAGGATAGTAATTGGCAGGCAGCATCTCACTGTGGGTGTAGACGTCAACGCCCGTTCCGTCGGTCTGGCGGAGCAGCTCTTCCATGTCCTTCATGTCGTGGCCGCTGATCAGGATAGCGGGGTTTTTCCTTACTCCGATATTCACCTCGGTGATCTCGGGATTACCGTATGAGGTGGTGTTGGCCTTGTCAAGCAGAGCCATTACTTCAACACCGTTTTTGCCGGTCTCGAGAACGAGAGCCACGAGTTCATCAGCGGTGAGGGAGTCATCGGTGGTGGCGGCAAGAGCCTTCTGGATGAAAGCATCCACAGTGTCACTGTTGAATCCGAGGTTGCCGGCATGCTCAGCGTATGCTGCCATACCCTTGACGCCATAGGTTGTAAGTTCACGGAGTGACCTGACATCCTCGTTGGAGGTTTTCAGTACGCCAACGGTGGCGGCTTTTGCAACCAGGTCAGCCTCGCCTGAGGGCTTCCAGGTTACGCATTCATTTAGGTTCGCCGGAATGGCAATACCGTGAGCCTTTATCTCAGCTGCGAACCTGTCCCTGAGTTCAATGCCTTCATGGATCTTTGCAATGATCTTTGTGTTGTCAAAGTTTGCATTTGTGATCGTTGTGAACAGAGCCTCCTGCACAAAGCGGTCAACCTTTGCATTTGAATAGCGGTTCTGACGGGCAATGGTTCCGAGGATAGAGATACCCTTGGCAATCCACACCAGCATGTCCTGCATCTGGGCAACATCATCAGTCTTGCCGCAAACGCCTTTAATTACGCATCCGGTTCCTTTTGCCGTTTCCTGGCACTGGTAACAAAACATACTCATTTTCTGATTCTTTTTTGGTTTGTATTATATAGGTCTTCAGTTTATTATATCCAGTCTTCCTGGAGAATTTTTCCGTCGATACTGACGATTATTGCTTTCACCGGCACTTTTCTCGAGGCTTTGGCAAGCGCTGCCCGGACCATCTGTATAAGGCCCCCGCAACATGGCACCTCCATCATCATTACTGTGATTGTGTTTACCCTGGCCGTATCAATCATCAATGTCAGTTTGTCTATATAGGTCTCTGTTCCATGGTCAAGCTTCGGGCAGGCAATTGCAAGTGCTTTTCCTTTCAGGAAGCTGCCGTGGAATGATCCGAGTGAGAATGCAACGCAGTCTGCTGCAAGCAACAGGTCTGCACCCCTGTAGACCGGTGAGTTGGGATTGATCAGGTGCATCTGCACAGGCCAGTGGGTCAGTTGTGATGGCATCTCTGCAGTTCCTGATGCAGCGATAAAGGCCGGAGCCGGTGCCATAACCCGTTCGGCACTTCCGGGGCATCCTCCGCCGTGATGACCATGACCACCGTGTCCGGCATGACCGGCATGCGGACCATGTCCTCCATGTGCGGCATTATTTCCGCGGGCGCCGTGAGCGCCTTGTGCGTCATTTCCCTGAACACCCTTTCCGTTTACTGTTGCCAGAACCTCATTCAGGCTGAAGGAAAGCTCCTTGCTGTGAACCTCGAGCCAGGTTGTTCCCTCTTCAAGATACCCGTATTCATGATGATCCTTCAGATGTTTAAGGTGGGCAATTACAGTGTTTGCACCCTTCTTAACCATCTCACTTATAACAGCTATCTCATCATAAGGCTCAGCCTCACGTTTCTCAATTGTAATTGCTCCCTCGGGACAGTAGCCGATGCAAGCACCCAGTCCGTCGCACATTAGCTCCGACACAAGCCTGACTTTGCCGTCAATAACCTGGAGAGCCCCTTCATGGCAGTTGGGCACACACTGTCCGCAACCGTTGCATTTCTCTTCGTCTATTCTTATTATGTCTCTTTCCATTGTACTGTTTCTCCTATACAGATGCAAAAGTACCGTCAGAGCCCGGGATAGTCTGTAACATTTGTTACAAATTACGTTTTTTTTTACTTTTAGGCAAAAAAGAAATGAGATTTCCTGTATTGATTAAATCACCGTTATTCACGGGCCTGGGTGATGATGATATAGAAAAACTACTGGGTGCAGTGAACTTCAGGGTGAGGTTCTTCCACACAGGTGCCGTGATAGCCCTTGCAGGAGAGGAGATACATTCGCTTGTGATAGTACTGTCCGGCAGTGTCAGGGGCGAGATGGCCGACCTGGCAGGCCGCACAATGAAGATAGAGGACATAAATCCGCCCCAGGCTCTGGCCGCAGCAGTTCTATTCGGTGCAGGGGCAAGGTACCCGGTAAATGTCATTGCAAACTGTGATTCTGAGCTGCTGATAATTAACAAGAGTGATTATCTCACCCTGATGGCAGGAGACAGACGCGTTCTTTCAAATTATCTGACATTTATCTGTTCCAAGGCGCAGTTTCTTTCCGGTCGTCTCCGGTTTCATTCATTCCACACAATCAAGGGAAAGTTTGCACATTATCTCTCATCTCTCCCGGGGGCAGCATCGGGCAGGGTTGTCATCGACCGGACACAGCAGGAACTTTCTGAATACTTCGGGGTTACACGCCCCTCCCTTGCAAGGGCGATAGGAGAGATGGAGCAGGATGGCCTTATCTCAACCGACAGACGGGAGGTCAGGCTTTTGGATCTGAAAGGTCTTTCAAAGCTTCATGAAGGCTGAGTAAACAGGTTTTTTCGACCCTTACCTGTACCCGGCAGGATAACCGTAAAGCAACTGCCGTTCCCCGGAGAGCTCTCAACAGTTATGGTTCCCTTGCTTATCGTAACCAGTTCGTGCACCAGCCTGAGGCCGATGCCCGTTCCTTTCTCCGAGTCGGTGCCAGGTGTAGATTCAATCTCATGTCCGGTAAAGAGACTCATCTGGCGCGCCGGGCTGATACCTATTCCGTTGTCGCAGATCCTTATAGTCACCCAGTCGGCTGACTCTTCCTTTTCCCTCACCAGAATTGTGACCTTGCCTCCGTGATTAGTGTATTTTATTGCGTTGGAAAGGAGGTTCCTTATGACGATGTCAACAAGGTCCCTGTCAAACCACCCCGTTGATCTGCCTATCTGTGTGAAGTTCAGGGATATGTTCTTCCTGTCGGCCCCATCCTTAAGGATGCTTATGTTTGTGAGGATCAGGTCTGCCAGGTCATATTCTCCGGGGGCATAACGTATGAAGTCTTCCTGGCCTCTTCCCCAGACAAGCATATTCTCGAGCAGGCTTATAAGCTGCTGGGATGATTGAATGCATGAGTCAGCCAGCAGCTCGGTTTTGTCGCGGAACTCCTCCTCCTTTAACATGTACAGCGTATAGAGGATATTGACCACAGGGCTGCGCAGGTCATGTGAAATGACTGAAAAAATCTTGTTCTTGAGATTAATGGTTTCTGATAGTTTCCTGTTCTGACTGGCAATCTGTTCGTTCGTGGCATTAAGCTCATCGGTCCTCTCCTGCAGTTCCGAGGTGCGTTTCTTAACCCTTGTTTCAAGGTTACGGTTAAGCTCTTCGAGTTGAATTGCCAGTCTCTCCCGCTCCTGTCCCTGCCTCACCCAGTCGCGGATCAGCAGGGTGGCCTGGATGAACACGAAGACAAGCATAAGGAATGAGAGAATGTAAAGCTGCTGGTTCTCCTCGAGTGCATTGGAGAGCAGTATGTCAGCCACCACTCCTGTTGTGATTGCAAGGAACGCCAGCAGGTATAGTATGTCTATCCTGTTACCGCTAGCTATCCCCCTGATGCTCATTATTAAAACATACATCAGGACGATTACGGCTGTTGCCTGGATAACCCAAACCGAATATGTGAAGAAGTGTACGGGCAGAAGGATGACGGCGGGAATCCCAATCAGGAAGAAGATGTCAACAGTCACAGAGATCTTTCTGAACCATCGCGTCGGGTATATCAGATAAGCAAGCCACGCTCCGGACGTGATCATAAAATAAAGGATAATATATTCTCCCCTGATAATTAGGTGCCAGTTCCTGATTTCAACTATTGTGGCCAGGTAGGGCGCTGAAAGGAAAGGACGGAGAGCCAGACAGAGCACCAGAATGGAAAACATCAGCAGCTTCCTGTCTCTTCTGTCAAGCAGGTAAAATATGAAAAAGAACAGGAATGAGGCAAATAGCATTCCCGACACGGCTATCGAGATGAACCATTGGTTTGAGAAGTCGGTCTGAATCTTATGGAAGGTGCCTGTCTTAAGAGGCATCCAGAATCCACCGCGACGATGTTCATAATTGGCGACCCTTATAAGCAGCTCCAGTGTGTCACTCTTTGGTACATAACTGAAGAATAGAGGCTCATATGAGGGTATTGATTCCGCCCTGCTCCTTGCCGGGGTGCCGTTCCTTGCCAGTGTGACGCCGTTGATACTGATTTCATAGGAGGTGTCAAAGACGGGCATGTCAAATCCCATCCTGTCACGGTATCCCTGAGGCAGTATAATTAATGCCCTGTAGGTGCCATATCCGAACGATGGAAGTTTCCGGCCGTCAACCGTATAATCGCTCCAGTAACCCGGAACCTTTCCGTAGCAGTCTGGTTTGAGGGAATCAGGAATTCCACCGGGTATGCCATAGATGAATGTGCCGAACCAGAACTCCCATTCCCCGTTCATACGGACGGTGAAATCATCACCCTGCTCAATATGCCTGAGATCAAGCACACCCTTAACCACTTTTTCAGAGTGGTTTTCCGGATTGCATGATATCAGCAAAAGTATGAGCAGGGTGAGGAAAACCCTTCCCGGCACACCCAAACTGGCGTACATTGTCTACCTGGTTATGAAGCCCCTGTTTTCAAGCAATGCTTCAATTCCCGGTTCACGGCCCCTGAATGCTACCCACATCTCAAGCTCGTCCTTTGACCCCTTGCGTGACAGAATCTCCTTCTCGAAGCGTGTGGCAACCTCCCTGTTGAAGATGTCACCTGTTTCCTTGAATGCCTTAAACCCGTCGGCATCGAGCTGTTCACACCAGATGTAGCTGTAGTAGCCTGCCGAATAGCCGCCAATAATATGATTGAAGTAGGTCGACCTGTAACGGGGTATGATCTCCTTTATCAGGCCGTACTTTTCCATGGCTTTCTTTTCAAACTCACCAATGTTAATTTCGACCGGTTCTGTAAGCGAGTGAAATTCCATGTCAAGAGATGAGGCCGCCAGGTACTCGATAGTTGTGAAGCCCTGGTTAAACTTGCCTGCCTTTTCGATCTTTTCAATCAGTGCGTCAGGAATAACCTCACCTGTCTGGTAATGCTTAGCGTATACCTTAAGAACCTCCGGCTCGAATACCCAGTGCTCCATAATCTGCGATGGCAGTTCCACAAAATCACGAGCCACACCACTTGAATATTCGGTGTTTGAAAGCAGGTTGTGCAGAGCATGCCCGAACTCATGGAAGAGAGTGCTTGCCTCGTCAGGGGTGAGCAGTGAAGGAGTGTCGCCTGAAGGAGGGGTAAAGTTTGTAACCATGCTCACAAGCGGGGTCACGAATTTGCCCTTCTCGTCGAGCCTCTGCTGCCTCATGCCGCTGCACCATGCACCGCCACGCTTGGAGGCCCTCGGATGGTAGTCGATCATGAGGATGCCCACATGCTTCTGATCTCTTTTTACTTCAAAGGTCTTTACGTCAGGATGATAGAGAGGAATGTCGTTCCTTTCGCTGAACTCCAGGCCGTAAAGCCTGTTGGCAACATAGAACATGCCGTCGGTGACGTTTTTAGCTGAGAAGTAGGGCTTTGTCTCTTCGTCGCTCAGGTCATACTTCTCCTTGCGTATCTTTTCGGTGTAATAAAACCAGTCCCATGGCTCAAGCTTGAAATTGCCGCCTTCCCTGTCAATAAGCTCCTGCTGTGCAGCAGCCTCTGCCTTTGCCACCGGCAGTGCAGCCTCCCAGATCTGGGCAAGAAAATTAAGAACTGTCTCGGGTTCCTTTGCCATGTTTTGCTCAAGAACAAAGTCGGCATGACTCTCGTAGCCGAGCAGCCGGGCCTTTTCAACGCGAAGCCTGACAATATCGGCAAGAATCTGGTTGTTGTCATTTTCATTGCCGTTGTTGCCACGCATCATGTAGCCTCTGAAGATCTTCTCCCTGAGCGCCCTGTTGTCAGCGTACGTCATGAAGGGGATATAGCTTGGATTCTGCAGGGTGAAAAGCCATTTGCCATCCATGCCCTTTGCGGCGGCTGCGGCGGCTGCCTGGGCAACAATACCTTCGGGAAGGCCGGAGAGATCCTGTTCGTTGTCAATTACAAGGGTGAACCCGTTGGTCTCGGCAAGAAGGTTCTGGCCAAATTTCACGCCGAGAAGAGAAAGCTCACTGTTAAGACTGCGGAGCTTATCCTTATCCTCAGGGGAAAGGCCGATTCCACTGCGGATGAAATCGAGATAATCGTCTTCAAGCAGCTTGCTTTCTTCTGCGGTGAGGTTGAATTTGTCACGGTTTTCGTATACTGTTTTTACTCTTTCAAAGAGTTTTTCATTCAGTGAAATATCATCATTGTGCTTTGAGAAGAGAGGTGACATCTCTCTCTGAAGTGCCTGTATGGAATCATTTGTGTTGGCTCCGCTCAGAGGACCCATGGCCCGCTGAACTTTTTCAAGCAGTTTGCCGGTGAATTGCATGGCCCTGATCGTGTTGTCAAAGGTGGGCTCCTCGGTGTTGTTAATGATTGCATTTACCTCAGCCATCTGCTCCTCCATGCCTTTCAGGTATGCAGGCTTGAAATGTTCAAATTTTATCTGGTCAAAGGGGGGTACCTCAAAAGGTGTGTCCCAGTCACAGTAGAAAGGATTCTCACAAGTCTCCTGCTTGCAGGAGATTACTCCCAGTGATACAATCAAAAACATGATGAAAAGTTTTTTCATAACGGTTGGTGTTTGGGTTTGGACGGCTAAAATATGGATAAATGCCATAATATACAACCGGGACAAATTCAGAACGATTGTTTTACAGCATTATCTGAATTGGTTTTCTAACTGAATTCTATCAGTGGATCTCCCTTGCTTACCTTGTCACCGTTCTTAACAAGTATATGCCTGACAGTGCCCTCCCGGTCCGATACCACCTCCCTGATGTGCTTCCCGATTATAAGATACATGAGTATCTCACCCTTCTTTACGTTCGCTCCCTCGTTGAGCAGTTCCTCGTAGGGCCAGTAAGTCGCTGTCGCGCCCGAATAGAGGAGTGCTGTTCCGCTCTCGGGTGAAGTCAGGAGTTTCCGTGGAGATACCTTTGCCGAGGCGCTTTTGGACAATTCTGTCTGTTTATCCTCTATCTCCTTCAGAAATCGTTTCTTCGCCACACCGGATTTGTATTCACGGTACTGCCTGTCATGCATTGCCAGTTCAAACAGCTCTTCATCATCCGGTCCGGCATCCCAGCCGTTATCTGCCATCTCTTTCCTGTAGCTGTCGAGGGCATCAGGGTAGTTATCCTGCGGGTTACCCTCGTAAAATTCCTTCCCCTCACTTTTTGCAAGCTCAATCAACTCAGGTGCCAGCGGCCCGGGCAGTTTTCCTGCGCGGCCAAGCAGCATGTCCCATGTATTGGGATCAATCATGGCAAACCGATCCTTCCCGTTCACCATTGATACAATATTCATCAGGGCAACGTTTTTTACATACTGGCTGAATGGTGTCACCAGTGGCGGATAGCCCATCATCGGCCAGATATGCTCCACTTCCCTGAATAGCGCAACTACCAGCGCATCTTCTGTCATCTCCGGTTTGTTTTTGGCCTTCAGTGCAGCGTTGATTCCCTGGTGAACACCTTTCAGATCGGCCATCATGCTCCCCATCATTCCCCCGGGAAGACCCGACCCGATCAGGAGCGAAGTCATCTGCCTGTTACGTGGATCGATGAAATAGCCGAGGAAATCGTCAATGAACTCCTGTGTGAGAGATCTCACCTTCATGTAGGCATCCATGTTTATTTCAGGGACGTCGAAGCCGGCGTCCTTCATAACAGCCTGAATGGCTATCAGATCCGGATGGACCATACCCCAGCTGAGAGGCTCCATGGCTACATCCAGGTAGTCGGCCCCTGCTCTTGCAACTTCAAGCATTGAGGCCACCGACATTCCCGGACCGCTGTGCCCATGATACTGAACAACTATTCCGGGATATTTTGTTTTTATCCGCCTGACAAGTTCTCCCAGTGATGCCGGCCTGCCAACTCCGGCCATATCCTTGAGGCAGATCTCGTCGGCTCCGTACTCCACAAGCCGGTCAACCACACCCATGAAATAATCCACTGTGTGCACAGGGGAGTGCGTGATGGAGAGAGCCGCCTGCGATATCATACCGGCTTCCCGGGCATATTTTACCGACAGCTCCAGGTTGCGGTGATCATTTAGCCCGCAGAAGGAGCGCGCAATATCAACCCCCTGGGCTTTCTTGACCTTGAACATCAGACGCCTGACATCAGCAGGTACCGGGTACATCCTGATACCGTTCAGAGCCCTCTCAAGCATGTGAGTCTGGATGCCGGCACTGTTAAATGGCCTGACCCACTCTCTCACTGCCGTATTGGGATTCTCTCCGTAGAGCAGCTGAACCTGTTCGAAGGCACCACCGTTAGTCTCAATCCGGTCAAAACAACCCATCTCAACAATGTGGGGTGCCACTACTGTCAGCTGATCAATCCTGGGCTGGTACTTCCCTGATGATTGCCACATGTCGCGGTACAGGAGGCTGAATTTAATCTTCTGTTTCATAATTGGTTTAACTGTCCGGACAGCTCTGTGTAAATCGTCCGGCATTGCAGCATCAAAGATAGTCCGCTTTGAATTTTAAGAGGTGACATTAATCAATATTATGCTGATGTCTCTGCATGGACCGACCGGTGGCAGATACCAGAAGCCCTAAAACATGTAACCCGCATAAAAAGAAGAAGATACCCGCTCGGGGTATCTTCGTGTCAACCTAAACCTGATCGTAGACAGGCCGGACGGCCTGATTAAGGAAGGAATAAAAGTCTTATTGCCAGAAGCTATTTAATAAGCTCCGGGAAAAAGGATGCAACCAGCCCCAGTGCTTCGGTTTCAGCTGTAGGCCCCTGGGTAAGTACCTTCTGATGAAAGTAGTCAGACCTGTCAAGCTTCTCGTCGGATGTGCTGAGACCTGCATTCCTGTACTTCCTGCTCAGCTTGCTTACGCCGAGATACTCGCCGTCGCATGTGTACATAACTGAAAGGTCGTCGGAAACAACAACATAATTCTTACATTTCTTTTCCTTGTCGACCAGAACCTTTACCTGTAAAGGTGAGTTCTCATAACTTATGAGATAGCATTTCAATTCCTCACCGGCGACAACCACCGGCTTGTCGGAGACCTCGATCCTGTAGGCACCGAAGGATGTGTTGGATTCTCCCCGGATAATCACCCTTCCGAAAGAGAGTGCTGAGACTGCTGCAAACAGCAGCACACCTAGAATAATTCTTTTCATGACTAACCCGTTTTTGTTTAACACCCAAACTTTCCTGTAAAAAAGCGGAACTGTCCTTTTCCATCTTCTTTCGATATAAAGACCGGAAACCCCCTCATCTGTTGCATCATAATTCTGTTAAACTTTTGTTAATCGGACCTGCTTAATTGCAACGATCAGCTATTCAATTAAATAGAGCCGTGGTTTTGTCCGGTTGGAATGGATCGCCGCGCGAAATTTGGAAGATTCGGGTTTTCTTGATATCTTTGTGTTCCAATTAAGTGATATGAACAGTCTGGAGCACAGGTTTATGATGAATCGCCTCGGAAGAAGGCTCTATCATTGCCTTATGTTCTACGCCCGTTAGCCTTTCATGCGGGGCAACTGATGTCCTGCCTTCTTCTGTCACTCCATTTCCAAATCATTCTCGCACTATGAAAGGCTTGATATTCAGTATAAAACGATATGCTATACATGACGGTCCCGGAATCAGGATCACTGTATTCATGAAGGGTTGCCCCCTCGACTGCTGGTGGTGTCATAACCCCGAGGGCAAAGAGTCAGGCATACGGATGATTGAACGGATTGACAGGGTTGGTGATAAGGAGTTCAAATCTGAGGAGCAGGTGGGACATGAATACACCCCGGAGGAGATACTGGCTAAGGTTGAGGCTGACAGGGTCTTCATGGAGCATTCCGGAGGAGGAGTCACATTCTCCGGTGGCGAACCGCTGAAACAGCCGGTCTTTCTGCGTGAGTCGCTCTCCCTCCTGAAAAAATCAGGATTCCATACAACGGTTGACACCTCAGGTTACGCCCGCCGCGAAATACTTCAGTCGGTCATGCCTGTCACCGATCTTTTCCTCTACGACATAAAGCATACTGATCCTGAGGAGCACAGGAAATATACCGGGGTGAGCAATGAACTGATCATATCGAACCTGGACATGCTTCTGGCAGAAGGGAAGGATGTTATGATCAGGATTCCGGTCATCCCTGGGGTTTCGGCCGACACAACCTATATGGAGACTCTTCGCACTTTCATTGAAAGTCGCAACAATGGACATATTAAAGAGATAAACCTGCTGCCATATCACAAGACTGGCAGTTCAAAGTACCGCCGTTTCGGAATGGATGACAGGATGTCATCCACTGTACAGATCTCAAACGGTGATCTTGATAAGTACATAGAATTACTAACGCCGACAGGCATACATATTAAAAAGGGCGGATGAGAACCTTTATGCCCTCAGAAGTAAAAACAGGAGAAAACAGCAATATGAAAATGACGGACAGAGTGATGAGGCTCAGGGAACAGAGCCTGAATGCAACAGAGACATTAACTGCAGAAAGAGCGCAGCTTATCACCCGATTCTACGCCAGTCGCGAGGCTCTCGGCCTCTCGGTACCGGTCCTGAGGGCCCGTGCCTTTGAATACCTGCTTAAACACAAGGCCATCTGTATCAATGACGGTGAACTCATTGTCGGAGAAAGAGGCCCTGCGCCAAAGGCTACCCCCACATATCCAGAGATCAGCCTTCACTCCATAAATGATCTGGACATTCTCAACACCCGCGAAAAGGTCTTCTTCCGGGTGAGTGATGAAGTTAAAAAGATTTACACCGATGAGATCATTCCCTTCTGGAAAGGGCGGAGCAACCGTGACCGTATCATGGAACGGATGACTCCAGAGTGGCTCGCCGCCTATAAGGCAGGCATCTTCACCGAGTTTCAGGAGCAGAGGGCTCCGGGCCATACTGTGCTGGGTTACAAGATGTTTCATACCGGCTTTCTGGATCTCCGAAAGGAGATTGCCGATGCCGTTGCAGCACTCGATTTCAACACAGACCCACAGGCATATGAGAGGCATGAGGAGCTCAAAGCGATGGATATAGCCTGCGAGGCCATAATCATGTATGCCGGCCGGCATGCGGATAAGCTTGATGCAATGGCTGAGGATGAGAAAGATGACAAAAGGAAGGATGAGCTTCGCAGGATGGCGGCAGTTTGCCGTCGTGTGCCGGCCCATGCACCTGAAACATTCCACGAGATCCTTCAGCATTACTGGTTCATCCACCTCGGAGTGGTGACTGAGCTAAATCCCTGGGATTCATTTAACCCCGGAAGGCTCGACCAGCATCTGTGGCCTATATTCAAAAAAGGACTTGATGACGGTACACTTACCCGGGAGGCGGCCTATGAACTCCTTGGATGCTTCTGGGTCAAGTTCAATAACCACCCCTCACCCCCAAAGATGGGAGTGACAGCACAGGAGAGCAACACATATACAGACTTCTGCCTGATCAACCTGGGCGGTGTGAAGCCAGACGGCACCGACGCAGTCAACCCCATGACCCATATCCTCCTTGATGTAATACAGGAGATGCGCATCCTGCAGCCCAGCTCAATGGTACAGGTGAGCCGCAAGAATCCTGACTCGTTCGTGCACAAGGCCCTCGACATAATCAAAACCGGGTTCGGGCAGCCATCGGTCTTCAACACCGAGGCAATAATACAGGAGTTACTGAGGCAGGGCAAGAGCATTGTCGATGCCCGCAACGGAGGAGCATCGGGATGCGTTGAGACCGGAGCCTTCGGTACCGAATGCTACTGGCTGACAGGTTATTTTAACCTCGTGAAAATCCTCGAGGTTGCCCTCAACAACGGCTTCGATCCCCGCACAGGAGTTCAACTGGGACCGAAGACAGGTGATCCTGAGTCATTCACATCCTTTGAAGATTTCATGCTGGCATACAGGGAGCAGATCAACTATTTTGCCGACATCAAGGTCAGAGGCAACAACGTCATCGAGAAGACATTCTCCCTCCACCTGCCGGTCCCTTTCCTTTCGCTCCTTCTGGAGGATTGTATTGCAAACGGCAAAGACTACAATGCCGGCGGTGCAAGATACAATACAACCTACATACAGGGGGTTGGCCTGGGAAGTATTACAGATATCCTCACCTCAATAAAATTCAATATTTACGACAACAGGAAGTTTACATGGAATGAGCTCCTTTCAGCCCTTAAAAACAACTTTGAAGGGTATGAGGAGATGCAATACGAGATGATCTACCACACCCCGAAATACGGTAACGATGACGATTATGCCGATGCGCAGGCCGTGGCGGTCTTTGAGTTTTTTCACGATGCTGTCAGCGGAAGGCCAACCCCAAGAGGAGGGATACACCGGATTAACATGCTCCCCACAACATCTCACGTTTATTTTGGAAATGTGACAGGTGCCACACCCGACGGACGCAAGGCCTGGGTACCTCTTTCAGAGGGAATATCACCCTTCCAGGGTGTTGACCGGCAGGGTCCGACAGCCGTGATCAAATCGGCCTCGAAAATCGATCACCTGATGACAGGCGGTACACTGCTGAACCAGAAGTTCTCACCGGAGTTCTTTGAGGATGAAGGGAGCTACCAGAAGCTTACTGCCCTGATAAGGAGTTACTTCAGCCTTGACGGGCACCACATACAGTTTAATGTTGTCAGTGCTGACACACTGCGTGAGGCGCAGAAAAACCCCGAACTGTACCGTGACCTGATAGTCCGTGTGGCAGGTTACAGCGACTATTTCAATGACCTAGGCGAAGACCTGCAGAACGAGATTATCCGACGTACCGAGCATCAGAGTTTCTGACGGAATCATCCATTGAAATTACACCGCCGGCCCGAAAGGAGTCCGGCGGTGATTTTTTTACCGAATTTCTTGCTTTTAGGACAGAAATTGAGTATATTTTGTAAGATTTAACAATTGCCGCCACTCCGGTGGACCGGATTGTGTTACACAGTAATTAAAGCCTTGGCTGTGAAGAAGATATTTGATTATTTCGACACCCGCTACAGGGCTGAAATGCTCGGCAGGCCCGTTGATCAGACAGGTCCGGTGATAACAATATCCCGCCTGACCGGATGCGACGGGCGGGAAGTCGCTGCCGAACTCGTGGCGCAGATGAATCTCCGGTTTAACACCAACAGGTGGAAATGGGTGGACAAGGATATAATTTACCATGCGGCCCATGAGCTCAGGACAGACACCAACCGCGTTGAGACATATTACCAGAGTCTGGGTATGGCTGACATCTCACAGATGATAATGGCCTTTTCGGGTTCATACGTGACCGACAGCTCGGTAAAGAAAGCGATACGGGAAGTGGTCCTCTCAATCGCCCGCGACGGCTATGTTGTCATTATCGGCAGGGGAGGAGTCTCAATTACCCGCGATATGGCCAATGCGTTGCACGTACGGCTTGTAGCACCTCTCTACTGGAGGGTCCAGAATGTGATGAGGAAAAAGGGAATGATAATTGAAAAGGCCGAGGAATATACTCTTCAGACTGATGAGAAGAGGCATAAACTGATTGTGGACTTTCTTGAGAAGAAGAGCCAGTGTATTGATTATCTATTTGACGTAACTCTGAACAGAAGCAGCTTTACCCTGGAACAGATCTCAACATTGATCCTGACAATGTACGAGACCAAACTGGGGGTGAAACTGCAAAAATAAAGCTGTGTTTTTTAGAGTTTGGCACAGCTTGTTGGTTGTTTAACAGAAGGGTAAGTGAAAGGGCCGGAAAACGATTGTTTCCGGCCCTTTCCGATTTATGTATCACAGGCAGCAGATATCGGAAATCCGCCTGATATGCTCTGATGTACGTTTGTCAAGTGATTCTGCATAAGCGTCCCAGTCTTTAATAGTTAAGCGGGCCACACCTGTTTCAACGGCAGCACGAGCAACTGCCGGCGCAACCCTGGAGATAAGGCGCGGGTCAAGCGGTTTAGGAATGATGTATTCCCTTCCGAAATCAAGACTCTCTATGCCGTACGCTTTTAAGACTGATTCAGGAACCTTTTCCTTGGCAAGGCCGGCCAGCGCCCTCGTGGCTGCCAGTTTCATCTCTTCATTGATAGTCCGGGCTCTGACATCCAGCGCTCCCCTGAAGATAAAGGGGAATCCCAGGACGTTGTTGATCTGGTTGGGGTAATCAGACCTGCCGGTGGCGAAGATAAGATCACTGCGAGTTGACATTGCATCCTCATAACTGATCTCCGGATTGGGATTGGCCATGGCAAAGACGATAGGATGAGGTGCCATTGTGCTCAGCATCTCTTTTGTAAGCATGTCGGCAACTGACAGTCCCAGGAACAGGTCGGCTCCGTTTACTGCCTCAGCCAGTGTGCTGATGTCACGGTCAGTAATCCACTCCTTCTTGTATTTGTTGAGGTCTGTTCTCTTTGTGTTGATCACACCCTTGCTGTCAACCATTACAACATTCTCCTTTTTTATCCCGAGGGCCACATATAGCCGGGTGCATGAGTTGGCTGCGGCACCTGCACCGCAGACAACCACTTTCATGTCAGCAAGCTTCTTGCCCGTGATCTCCACGGCATTGAGAAGCCCTGCTGCCGAGATGATTGCTGTGCCGTGCTGGTCATCATGAAATACCGGAATATCCAGCATCTCCTTCAGCCTTGTCTCCACCTCGAAACACTCAGGCGCCTTGATATCCTCAAGATTGATCCCCCCGAATGTGGGAGCAATTTTGGCACATATCTCTATCAGTTTCTCGGGATCCTTCTCATCTACCTCGATATCAAAGACATCCACGTCGGCAAAAACCTTGAAAAGCAGGCCTTTTCCTTCCATTACAGGCTTGCCGGCCAGAGCGCCTATGTCACCCAGCCCCAGGACTGCAGTACCGTTTGAAATCACCGCAACGAGATTTCCCTTGGCTGTATACTGGTAGGCATCTTCCGGGTTCTTCTCAATTTCCAGGCATGGGTATGCAACACCTGGCGTGTAGGCAAGGCTGAGATCAAACTGAGTACAGTAAGGCTTCGTTGGAATTACTTCAACTTTGCCCTTGCGGCCGCGACTGTGATACAGAAGGGCATCCTCTTTAGTGGCTTTTGACATAATGAAATGTGGTTTGATTTTGAACGGTATAGGAAACTGGCATTAATAACACGAATTTAAGATATTTCTGAGACTGCTCCTATTTTTTTCGGAATAATAAACAAACCTGTTTTGCACTAATTGGGAAAAAATAGATATTTTCATTGCTTCAAAACGGAACCGAAGGAGAACTATATGAATTCTGATTTTCAGAACATCGCTATTGGCGTGGATATCGGCGGCAGCCATATCACCGCAGTAGCCGTTGATATGACGGCAAACCGCATCATCAGCGGATCGAGGGCAGAAAGCCCTGTAGACAACAAGGCGGAAGCTGATGAGATACTTACAGTCTGGAGTGACGCCCTGAAGCAGGTACTCAAAGGGATTCAGATCTTCAATCTGCGCGGAATAGGATTCGCCATGCCGGGGCCATTTGATTATGTAAGGGGAATCTGCCTCATAAGGGGGGTGCCGAAGTACGAGAAACTTTACGGGGTCAATGTGGGCAAGGCCATCAGCTCGAGGCTTGGATTACCCTGCGACTGCAGGGTGAGGTTCATGAATGACGCCAGCTCTTTCGCCGTAGGAGAGGCCTGGGCCGGCAAAGCTGCCGGTTACAAAAGGATGATGGCAATCACCCTTGGGACTGGATTCGGATCAGCATTTCTCGAAGACCGTATACCTGTCGTCGACGGCGACAGGGTGCCTAAGATGGGATGTGTCTATCACCTGCCCTTCGGTAACGGGATTGCTGATGATTACTTTTCAACACGTTGGTTCATTGCACGGTACCGGGAAGTGACGGGCCGTGAGGCAGCCGGAGTGCGGGAGGTGGCCATGATGGCCGGGAGAGCCCCTGAAGTGCAGGACCTGTTTTCTGAATTCGGTGCAAATCTGGGTGCATTCCTTGCACCGTGGCTGAAACGATTCGGAGCTGAAATACTTGTTATCGGAGGAAATATTTCACACGCGTACAACCTCTTCGGCCCGTCCATGGAGGAGGCACTGCAGAAGGATGGATGCGATACAAAGACTGTGATCTCTGAACTGAAAGAAGATGCTGCACTGCTCGGAAGCGCTTACCTCCTCGATAATGATTTCTGGAAGGCCGTACAGCCAGCCCTGCCACTTATGTAAGACTGAACAACTGAAACAATATGAATGAGAAAAAAATCGAGATGAGACTGGTGGTGCCGGTGCTCCTTTCTTTCTTTGTAATGAGCTTTGTTGACCTCGTGGGTATTGGAAAGGACCGCGTGGCAGAGGACCTGGGACTGAGTGACTTCATCCTGGGCCTGATACCATTCGCTGCCTTCATCTGGTTCTTCATCCTCTCGGTGCCTGTCGGGATCATGCAGGCCCGTGTGGGAAAAAAGAAGATGCTCAATGCCGGCATGATCATCACCGGGATCGGGCTGTTCATCCCATATTTCTTTTTCAACTTCGTCACTGTGATAGCCGGCTTCGCATTGCTAGGCATAGGAAACACAATCGTCCAAGTTTCTGCCAACCCGCTGCTTGTAGATGTGGTGCCGGGAAGAAGGGCTTCGAGCTTTCTGAGTTTCTCACAGTTCATCAAGGCAATCGGATCAATGCTTGCAGCCCCTCTGGCCGCCCTCTTTGCAAGCCGGTTTGGCGACTGGAAGCTGCTGTTCCTGGTCTATGGAATTATCTCGTTCCTGAGCGTACTCTGGCTGGGTACTGTGAAGATTGAAGAGACTGCCGTAACGGACAACAAGGCCTCCATGTCATCGGCTTTCAAACTCCTCGGAAACTCATATATACTTATGATGGTTCTCTCAATCTTTCTGGTGGTTGGCATTGATGTCGGTTTCAACTACTTCTCCGGCAAGTACCTGACGGCCAGGTTCGGTTTTGAGGAGGTGACTGCACAGTCCGGACGGAGTGTCTATTTCTTCGGGCGTATGCTGGGCACCTTCGCAGGAGCACTCATACTGACAAAGCTGTCTTCCACGAAGGGTCTTCTTTACAGCGCTATCCTATCAATAATCACAATTCTCCTGATCATGATAATCCCGGCATCGAAGGCTGCTGCCTGGATCCTCGTTTTCCTTATAGGACTGGGGGTTGCAAATATCTTCCCGCTTGTCTTCTCTCTTACAGTGCAGAAATACCCGGAAAGAAGCAATGAGATATCCGGACTGATGATGATGGCTATCTCCGGAGGGGCTCTCATTCCGCCGCTAATGGGTCTTGTCAGCGATTCAATGGGAGTGGTGCCGGGGATGGGTGTGCTGCTGCTGTGCGCTGCCTACCTGCTGGTAGTGGCATGGATCATAATCAGAAAGAAGATTGTTACAATCTGATTGCAATGATTCCCCGGGCCGCAATAAGTAAACCGCCAATTCAAACCAAAACCTGAAACATGAAAAAGAGGAGATTTCTGCTGGTTTTGTTGCTACCTCTGCTGGCCTGGTCATGCTCGCGGCCGGAGCCACTGAGGCCCAACATTATCTACATCATGACCGATGATCATGCCTACCAGGCGGTAGGCGCCTACGGCAGTGAGATCAACAGGACTCCCAACCTCGACAGGATTGCAGATGAGGGAATCATCTTCCGGAACAGCTTCGTGTGCAACTCCATTTGCGCTCCAAGCAGGGCGGCGTTACTCACCGGAAAACACAGCCATGCAAACGGCCACACAGACAACAGGGCCAGGTTTGACAGTTCACAGGTTACCTTCCCGAAGCTACTGCAGCAGACAGGGTATCAGACAGCGCTTATCGGCAAATGGCACCTGAAGAGCGAGCCTACAGGCTTCGACTACTGGAGCATTCTCCCCGGGCAGGGCAGTTATTATAATCCCGATTTCATTGAGGCAGACCGTACCTACAGACAGACAGGATATGCAACAACTATCATAACAGACAAGGCGATAGAGTGGCTGCAGAATCGTGATACAACCAGGCCATTCTGCCTGCTGGTGCACCACAAGGCTCCTCACCGCAACTGGATGCCTGATACATCAGACCTTGACCTCTTTGACGGGGCGGAGTTTCCGGTACCTGATAGCTTCTTCGACTCATACGAAGGTCGAATGGCCGCCGGACTCCAGGAAATGAGCGTCATGAAGGACATGAAGATCTCGAACGACCTCAAGATAACGGGGGCTGACGGCGACTCCCTTTCCCAGGCCGAGAAGGACTACCTCTGGTACCTCAACCACCGGATGACCCCGGAGCAGCGTCTGGCATGGCTGAAGGAGTATGACAGCATCAGTGACGATTTCAGGGCAAATCCGCCTGAGGGAGATGCGCTCGCCCTGTATAAGCTGAACAGGTATCTGACTGACTACCTCAGGACCATAGAGTCGGTTGACCGTAATACTGGAAGGCTTCTTGATTACCTTGATAAGGCAGGATTGCTCAAAAACACACTTGTAATATACACCTCCGACCAGGGTTTCTACCTTGGCGAACACGGTTGGTTTGATAAAAGGTTCATGTATGAAGAGTCGTTCCGTACTCCGCTCATGATGCGCCTGCCGGAGTCCTTGTCTGCTCACGGTGATATTACTGAGCTAGTGCAGAACATCGACTTTGCTCCTACATTCCTCGAGCTTGCAGGGGTGAAACCTCCGGCAGAAATGCAGGGGGTCTCCCTGGTCCCCCTCCTGAACGGAGTCAAGCCGCATAAATGGCGGGATGCACTCTATTACCATTACTATGAATACCCTGCTGAACATGCAGTCAGGAGGCACTATGGCATACGCACAGACAGGTACAAGCTGATCCATTTTTATAATGACATTGACACATGGGAGCTGTATGACCTTAGTACTGATCCGCATGAGATGAATAACCTGATTGACGATCCGGCATTTGACGGCGTGGAGCGCAAACTCAGGAAAAGGCTTGCGTCACTTAGAAAAGAGTATAATGTTCCGGAAGAATAATCAAGATAAAATCATGTCAGAAAATTCATTGAAGAGAAGAGAATTCATCAGAAGAGGCGCAGTGGCCGGAGCGGCCATCACAATTGTGCCGAGACACGTCCTTGGTGGAAGCGGTTTCCTGGCCCCGAGCGACCAGCTCACAAAGGGTATTGTAGGTGTAGGCGGAATGGGTCTCGGTCATTTCAACTATGAGAACACCCGCCTCCTGGCAGTGTGCGATGTTGACTCAGGGCACCTGAAAAGGGCGCTTGAGAGGGCCGGTAAAGGAGTGAAGGGATACCACGATTTCCGGGAACTAATAATCAACCCCGAAATAGATGTAGTCCATATTGCAACACCTCCCCACTGGCACGGTATAATTGCCAGGATGGCTGCCGAGGCAGGCAAGGACATCTGGTGCGAGAAACCGATGACCCGGACCATTGGTGAGGGGAAGAGGCTGGTGGAAGCCATTAAGGCCAATGGCAGGATGTTCAGGCTCAATACATGGTTTCGCTTTACAGGGCAGTTCTATGGTTTGGGCACAACAGTAATGCCACTGAAAAAAGTTATAAACAGCGGGGTGCTTGGATGGCCTCTTAAGGTTACTATCAGCGGTGTCACAGGCTACGACTGGAAATTCTACTGGAGCGGTCTGACTGATCTTAAGCCAGAACCGGTGCCCTCTGAACTTGATTATGACATGTGGCTTGGTCCGGCCCCCTTCAAACCATACAACAAGATGAGGGTGCATGAGAATTTCAGGGGCTACTGGGACTATGACGGAGGAGGTCTGGGCGATATGGGTCAGCATTATATTGATCCGGTGCAGTACCTGCTCGGAAAGGATAATACGAGTCCGGTTTCTGTTGAAATTGATGCGCCTCAGCAGCATCATGATGCTGTCGGCTCCTGGCGCAGAATCACATATACATACGATGACGGATGCCAGATCATTCTTGACGGGGAGAATCGAGACAAGGATGCAGCTTACATTGAAGGTCCTCAGGGAAAGATATATAAGGGCTTCGTCTCTGACATCCCCAACCTGGCCGGCCTGGTAAGGAATCTTCCGGATCCTGAACCTCAGATCACGGTGTTCAGTGAGTCGGTGAGGACCCGACGGCCCTTCGCCCTTAACGAGGAGAACGGTCACAGGTCATGTACAATAGTCAATATGGGTGTTGTCGCACTGCGTCTTGGAAGGAATCTGAAATTTGACCTGGTAAATCAGAAGTTCATCGGTGATGAAGCAGCGAACGCTTTGATAGATCAGCCGATGAGAGGCGAATGGCATATGTAAAAAACAAGGAAACAGATATCATGAACAAAATCAAAACACTTTTTGCAGTTGCAGCCCTGCTGCTCATTGGTTCAACTGCCGGTGCCCAGGATGTAAGGACACTCGGCACCAGGGTGGCCGACCTGCTTGCAAGGATCCCGGCTGACAACCTGGATCTGGCTTCCCGTCTCATGGAGGATATGTACGCGCTCGGTGAGGAGGGGAGGGCAATGATTTGTGAGCAGGTAGTACCTGCAGGCGCCGGTGATGACCTGAGGGCACGCTATGCCGTCTCGTCGCTCACAGCCCATCTGTCCGCAGACAAGGATGAGATTCGAAAAAGGGAATGGGAGAAACAGTGCATCAGGTATATGAAGCTTGCTACCGACAGGGAGGTAAGGTCATTCTTCATGAGACAGCTCAACCTGGTGGGGTCTGACCAGGCTGTCGGGTCCCTGAAGGAATGGGTCCTGTCACCCGAAATGTGTGATGATGCGGTCATCGCCCTTCAGTCAATAGGCAGTGATGCGGCCACCGACCTTCTGGTATCATCACTCAATGCCACAGAGTGCCCCTGTGCTGCACAGATTATGGTTGCACTGGCGGAGACCCGGCCCGGGAATACAATTGACACATATATGCAGTGGTATGCCAGGGGGAGTGTTGATGAAAAGTCGGCTGCCCTTTATGCAATAGCCACCACAGGCGCACCGGAGGCATCCGTTATTCTTACTGATGCCGCGGTTGCTGCCGGTTACCGCTGGGACCAGACCGGTGCGGTGAAGGCGCTTCTACTCTATGCAAAGAGGATAGGTCTTGCAGGTGAGGTGAAGAAGATGGAGCGCATCACCAGCCAGGTGATTGAGGCAAGCAGGACGTCAGAGACCTCCAGCCAGCGGCTGTCAGCTATGAGCGTCGTCACTGCTGTGAAAGGAAGCGGCGCACTCGGTATGCTGCTGGAGGCTGCCGGCGACCCAGATGCGGCAATCAGGGGCGGAGCGCTCCGGCTTGCAGCAGGCATCCCCGGAGCTGATGCAACAAAGAAATGGATAGGCAGGTACGGTAAAGTCTCTCCAGAGGCTAAACCCGGTATGCTCTTCATGCTTGGTGAACGCGGTGATGAACTCGCGCTGCCGTTGATCATGAAGGCCTTCGATGATCCCTCACAGGATGTCTCATCTGCAGCGGTGGCCGCGCTGGCCAGGCTGCAGGGCAAACAGGCAGTAGATCCTATCCTTGCCTGGATAGTAAAAACTGACAGAGAGGAGGGACACCGGGCTGCCGCAAACGCACTGACAACAATCCTTGACAGCGCGGGCATGACCCGTGTGGCTGAGACACTGCCTGTATCCGCAGGGCAGGCTACGGTGACTCTTATCAGACTCCTGGCATGGTCAGGCCGAAACAGCTATTTTAAAACTGTTTTCCCTTATACAGCTTCTTCCGACCCCGGAGTCAGGGCAGCTGCGATTTCATCACTAGGGGCGCTGGCATCATGGAACGACCAGCCGCAGATAATTCAACTCCTCGGTGCAACCGGAGAAAAGGCTGAGATAAAAGAACTGCAGAGTGCTCTCCTTGCAGCAGCCATGAGACATGAAAACCCGGAGAGCAGACCGGATCTGATCCTCGAAGCTCTCGACAAAGGGGCTGACAGGCTGAAACTGATACCCCTTCTTGCAGCCACTGGAGGAGCAAAGGCCCTCAAGAGAGTTACTGATGAGTTCGAAAATGGCGATGCAATTACCCGCGACGCCTGCTTTGAAGCACTTTCTTACTGGAAGGACCATTCTGCCGCCAGATCACTGCTGGATATTGTGGCTTCAGGCAACAAAACGTTTGGCAGGCCGGCATTTGACGCATATATGAGAATGGTACAGGTGGCACCTGTCACACCTGAGCGCAAGCTCCTGATGATAAAGGATATTTCACCCTGGGCTGCCGCTCCCGATGCAAGGGCCGGTATGGTAGCACTTGCAGCCTCGCTGCGCATAAGACAGGCCGGATTCTTTGTTTCGCAGTACATCTCAGACCCCTCAGAAGAGGTGAGAAAGGCGGCTGAGGAGGCAATTGAATCCATGAAACTCCCGGAAGACGAAGTTTTCGGGGAAATGTTCAACGGGAAGGATCTTTCCGGATGGCAGGGACTTGTTGGCAACCCGATAACCAGGGCCACGATGAAGCCGAAGGAACTGGCAGCCAGACAGAAGGAGGCTAACCTTAAGATGCTTGAGAACTGGAGCGTCAGGGATGGAATGATTTGGTTCAGCGGTAAGGGTGATAATCTCTGCAGCATGAAAGAGTACGGCGATTTCGAGATGTATGTCGACTGGCGTATAACGAAAGCCGGCGACAGCGGCATCTACCTCCGCGGCTCACCGCAGGTGCAGATATGGGATACCTCGCGGACCGACGCCGGTGCGCAGGTGGGGTCTGGTGGCCTCTACAACAACCAGAAGAACCCGTCAGCCCCGCTGAAGGTGGCTGATAATCCCGTCGGAGAATGGAACACGTTCCGGATAGTGATGGCCGGCGAAAGGGTTTCCGTATGGCTCAACGGTGAACTGACAACTGACAACGTGATTATGGAAAACTACTGGGACAGAAGTATTCCTATTTTTGAAAAGGGTCCGGTTGAATTGCAGGCACACGGTACAGATCTCGCATTCAGGGATATATTTATCAGGGAGCTGAAACCTTCAGAATACAACCTGACTGACAAGGAAAAGGAAACAGGGTTTATCTCGTTGTTCAACGGGAGGAATCTTGACGGTTGGATTGGCAACAAAGTGTCATACACAGTTGAGGATGGCATGATAGTCATCAAGCCGGGCAACGACAGCGGCGGCAACCTCTATACGGAGAAGGAGTATGCGGATTTTATCTTCCGCTTTGAATTCCAGCTTACCCCAGGCGCAAACAATGGCCTGGGCATCCGCACACCCGCGGAAGGTGATGCGGCCTATGTGGGAATGGAGCTTCAGATCCTGGACAATACTGCTTCAATCTATGCGGAGCTTGAACCCTACCAGTACCATGGCTCAGTATACGGCGTCATCCCTGCAAGGCGAGGATTCCTGAGACCGGTTGGGGAGTGGAACTATGAGGAGGTGACCGTTCAGGGGACGAAGGTGAAAGTTGTGCTTAACGGTACAGTAATAGTGGACGGAGATTTTGCTGGTGCTATAACCGATGGAACCATGGACGGAAAGGAACACCCCGGCCTGAAAAACAGCAAGGGACATATCGGGTTCCTGGGACATGGCTCAGTTGTAAAATTCAGAAATATCCGCCTGAAGGAGCTTTAGGTCTTCACATCGATCCTGCCAGGGATCATCAACGATTTTTCAACAGTTGTCAAATTACGGGTTTCTATGTTTTGCAGGAACCATAAAAAGCGCCATTTTTGGCGGCGATTGCTAATAATAGGGAAATTAATTCGTTATCATACCGGGGAAAGGAACTAAACAGGAAATGAAGATACTTATCTGCGAAGATAATCAATTGGCTTTGAAGGCAATGTCAGTCGTGCTTGAACGTGAAGGTTATGATCCGGTAACCGTCAATGACGGCAACCGGGCAATTGAAGCACTCCGGAAGACTGACTTTGACCTGGCGATAGTGGATATTCACATGCCCTACCACAGCGGACTGGAAGTGATCAGGTACCTTCGTACCGAGCTGAAGAAACAGACCCCTGTCCTGATTGTCTCTGCATTCAGTGACCCTCAGGTACAGCGTCAGGCAGGAGAGATGAAGGTAAGCGGTTATATCACAAAGCCGTTTGATCCGGATGACCTGCTCAGAAAAATAAGGGCAGCAGTAGTAGTCATTTAGAATATGGGGCATAAAAGGATTAAAAAATTACTTACTTCAGTGGTCATGATGATCCTGACCACAGGCATGCTGTACCCGCAGACCATCGCCAACCCGGAAGAGGAGTATTCAAGGATCCGAACCCTTGCGTTCGAAGGTAAATATGCTGAGGCTGAACCTGCTGCCAGGCTACTGGTAAAGGAGAACCCGGGCTACGGTGACGCCCGAATCCTGCTCGGCAGAATCATTGCCTGGCAGGGCCGATATGATGAGGGCGCAGCCGTAATTGATACTCTCCTTTTAACTGACCCGGATAACAGTGACGCCCTTGAAGCGCTCACAGACATCAGAAGATGGACGCGTGACCGGTCCCAGCAGGTTACGATGCCCACCGATATAAGGGCAGGCTATTCGTTCGACACCTATAACGAACCATATGAACGCCTGTGGCAGGTCTTCAGCCTGGGCGCAGGGCACCGTTTCGGCTGGGGTACGGCAGTGGCTACTGTCAATTACGGTCACATAAATGTCGGTGCGCCTTCTGCTTTCTCTGGCAATGACATTCAGTTCGGCGTTGAAGCTTGGCCTGAACTGACGAGGAGCAACTACGCCTACCTTGCCTATGCATACAGTCCCGGACCTTACTTCCCGCGTCACAGGGCTGCCGCCGAACTGTGGCAGTCGCTTCCTGCCGGTTGGGCTATTTCTGCCGGACTCAATTACTACTATTTTGATCACAGCATCTACCTGGGAACTGCCTCAGTTGAAAAATACGTTGGTAACTACTGGTTCTCAGCCAGAGGATACTTTCACTTCAAGGATATCGGGGTCACAACTTCATTCTTTATAAATGCCAGGCGGTACCTTGGCACCACCGACTACCTTCAGGTGACCCTTGGCACAGGAACAGCCCCTGATGAACCCTATGACATCATCACGGACCTTGAGAGGCAGAAGGCATCAAGTGTCAGGCTAACATGGTTCGACCAGATCAGCCCGCGCTGGTCATACAGGATCGGAGCCGGGTGGTCATATGAGAAGTTATACGGAATTGCATACCGCAACAGGTTTGAGGGTAACATTGGCGTCATAATGGGTATCGGAAAAGTAAGATGAGGCTTATACTGACTATATTGCTGACCTTTGCCATTCAGGGTGCACTGCTTCCTGTCCAGAGCAGCCCTGTCAACTACAAGCCTGACTCAGTCCCCACGGTCTCCAATGAGAATTATATCCCTGTTATCTCTTCCTTCCCTTCTGAACTTACTGTTCAGGGGCTGGTCTCACTTGCCAGAGGTCACTTTGCCATACAGATGGGGGCCTTTAACCGTCGTGCCAATGCAGAGGCACTTATCAGCAGAATCGAAAATATGGCAGGTCTTACCCTTGAAATTGTGGAGGAGGGTGGCCTGTACAAGGTATTCATTAACAGTTCACTTCGGGGACAGGCTCCATGCCTTTTCATTCCGGTGGCATTTCCCGGTGAGACTGTAGGGAAGAGCAATCGAAGGGAAGCATCCGGCCCGGACGTCCCTGTTGTGGCAGACAATCCTGCCGTGGTTCAGGATACGTTAGCAGCCTCTGGAACAGAACCAGATGGTATATCGCAGACGGAATCTGAGAGCAAAGCGGTTCCGGCAACAATCATTATCCCCGCAGGGGAGATGCAGGAAGATGAAGACCTCGTGGTCCCTGCGACTGTTGAGCCTGCCGTGTCAGGACCGGCAAAGTGGCGAAGATTCAGGGATTTTTTCGCTTTCAGCGGAAATAGCCCCTGGCTCACCAGGTACAATTATTTCGGTAAATCGGTAGCCCTGGTAAATGCACTGATCATTGCAATTATTGCCTCAATTACTACAATGCTGATACTTCTCCTGGTCATACTGCTCAACAGGCGAAGAATGGAAAAGGAGGCGAAACTGAGACAGTACCTGCTTGAACAATACCAGTCGCTCATCATAGATTACCTCTTTGGCAACAGTAGCTCCGAACCTTTCAGAAAGATTGCATCTGACGACTTCAGGAGGCAGGTACTTGTTGATCAGATGATTGACGTAAGCGTGAACCTCAAGGGTGACTCGCGTGAGAAACTCACCAAGCTCTACAACGATCTTGAGCTTGACAGGGATTCCCTTGCCAGGGCCCGGAGCAGCAGATGGCACAAGAAGATAAAGGGCTTCCGCGAACTGGCATTCATGGGCATCAAAGAGGGGAACGGAGAGATGCTCAAATCACTCAACTCCAAAAATGAGATACTCAGGATGGAGGCCCAGATAGCACTGGTGCGCCTGAGCGAAAAGGATCACTTTGATTTCCTGTCGCATCTTAAGAGACCCTTCTCCCTGTGGGAACAGATCACCCTCCATGACCTTATAATTCAGCATGATCTGCCGGTGCCTGAATTTAAAAAGTGGCTCGGCTCGGAGAACCCCACAGTAGTCATGTTTGCACTCAGGATGATCAGGGAGTTCAAACAGAGGGATGCTGAACAGGAAATGAAGAAGACACTGCTTCACCGTGACCCCCACGTCAGCAAACTCGCTGTGGAGGTAGCCGGAGACCTTGACCTGAGAAGCACCCTCGAGACAATGAAGCGCATGTACAAATTCCAGGAGTACAGCAACTGCCTTGAGATAGTCCGCTCAATGGGTAAGATGCCTGAGCCCGCCATGCTGGGCTTCCTGAAGCTTGTGCTTGACAAGGAGGACGATGTGCAGCTGCAGATAGAGGCGGTGAAGTCAATCGAAAACATGGGCGAGGTCGGTGTACAGGCTCTCGTCAAGGTTATGAAATCAGAGTACAAGAATTATAATATTATAGTCAGGCACGTGCTTGACCGCAGGATATACTGATTACAATGGGATTTATCTTCGCACATCTGATATTCTACCTGACTCTCGTACTTTTCGGGACATACCTGCTGCTTGGCATTCACTCAGCCCTTGCGCTGAGGCGTTATCTGCGCAAGAACAGTTATGTCAACTACAACTCCCTCGTCCTCTCACCTCTCAGCCCGAGGATTACAATTATAGCACCGGCATTCAACGAGGGTAAAACCATTATTGACAACGTTCGCACCCTGCTGTCTCTCTACTATAACAACTTCGAGGTCATAATAGTAAACGACGGCTCCACCGATGATACATTCGAAAAAATAAGGGACTCCTATGAACTAGTCAGGGTCAACTATTATTTTGATTACCGCATCCCGTGTGAGAGGATCCGTGGCGTCTACCGCTCAAAGGATCCCGCGTACAACAGGCTGACTGTCATCGACAAGAACAACGGGGGAAAGGCTGACTCTCTCAATGCCGGTATCAATATAAGCCGCAGTAACCTGATTGTGACAATCGATGCGGACTCAATCATCGAGCCTGACTCGATTCTCAAGCTCGTCAAGCCCTTCCTTGAGGAGAAGGAGAAGAGGGTTATCGGTACCGGAGGCGTAATAAGGATTGTCAATTCATGTGACATTGAACGCGGTCACATCCGTCAGATCAACCTCCCGAGGAAGTTCCTTCCAAGGCTTCAGGTGCTTGACTATACACGTGCATTCCTCCTTGGCCGCATGGCCTGGAGTCATCTCGACGGACTGATGCTTATCTCCGGTGCAATGGGCATGTTTGACCGTGAGACTGTTATCAGGGCAGGCGGCTACAATGTCAAGACCGTTGGCGAAGATATGGAGCTGGTTCTCAGGATGAGGCGCTACATGGCTGAGCACAAGGAGAGTTATGAGGTCACCTATATTCCTGATCCTCTTTGCTGGACAGAGGTTCCTTCCGATCTCAAATCGATGCGAAAACAAAGAACGAGGTGGACAAGGGGCCTTATTGAATCACTCTGGGCGCACCGCAAGATGATGCTGAACACCCGTTACGGCAAGCTGGGAATGCTCGGCTATCCATACTGGCTTATGTTTGAATGGGCAGCTCCCCTTATAGCCTTCCTCGGTATCATCTATTCAATTTACCTGGCTGTGACGGGCGCACTGAACTGGCCGTTCTTCCTGCTGCTCTTCCTCTTCGTTTACAGCTTCGCCGTAAGTCTGACAACCTGGGCGGTACTCTTCGAGGAAATCACCTTCCACAAGTATCGCCGTAAGCGCGATGTGCTGCGACTGATCGGCACTGCAATGCTCGAGCCTTTCTTCTACCCGGTGCATACCTATTTCGCTGTGCGTGGAAACCTTGAGTCATTGCGTGGCAAGAAGGGATGGGGCAAGGCCGAGCGAAGCGGGTTCACGAACAAGAAGAAGTCTGAAAGTCTGAAAGTCTGAAGGTCTGAGGGTCCGGCAGTCGGCAGTCGGCAGTCTTCAGTCGGCAGTCGGCAGTCAGCAGTCTTCAGTCGGCGGTCAGCAGTCTTCAGTCGGTAGTCGGCAGTCGGCAGTCAGCAGTCAGCAGTCGGCAGTCGGCAGTCGGCAGTCAGCAGTCGGCAGTCTTCAGTCGGCAGTCTTCAGTCGCCAGTCGTGATTTTGGCCGTAGGCCATAAAGCATTGTAGATCAGAAGTTAGGATCGTAACTGTTGGTCGTAGACCATCAGGAATTGTAGAAGCAGGACTGCAAGACCGCAAGAATCCATGACGGCAAGACCGCAAGACCGCAAGACTATCCTAATCAACGAAATCCGGAATTGTTGCCAGCCCTGTTTCAATTACATGGAGTGATCCCTTTTCCCTTTCGACGGTGGGTGGCACAATCAGCCACTTCGGCCAGCTGTACCTGTTGGTGGCATTGGTGACAACGCCGTTATGCCACACGGAGACGGCAATCCCGTCAGACTGGGCGGTGAAAATCTCGAAGTTGTATCCGCCGTCATATGATACCGCACCGTCATTGACTGTCATCTGGGTCGGGTCAAAGAAATGGAGCATTGTCCACGGCAGCCTGATGCTGATCTTCCTCCCGTTCCATGCCACTGCGGCCCTGTTTCCTTCAGTGAAAGCTGCAGCATGTTCAAGGGGAACCTTCCCGATATCCTGGTAGGTCAGCTCAAAGCCGTCATTGATCCACCTCATCACCTTCCACGGGTCGCCGTCGGTAGTGGTGCTTTTAAACATCTGGACAGCCGGGTTTGTGAGGTTGAAGCGGACTGTAAGGCCGTTCATATCATAAGCCTGGGTCACATGATGCAGCGCCGTATCGTCCTCAAGGGCGAAGGTGAGCAGGAACTCCGCCCTGTTGCTCACCGTGGCACCGCCCGGGAGAGTCGACTCCCCGGTGTTGCCCAGATAAGTATCTAAGGCAACCATGAATTCATCAGCAGGAGCGAGGTCGGCTGCAGTTGTTATTTCGAGATAAAGGAACCCTTCGTCATGCGTGGCCCTGACTGAGTTAACAGGCCCTGACGGCTGATCCGTATTATAGGCAACGAACGGAGGGAGGTCCTTCTGTTCAAACGCCAGCAGGCCGAAGCACTGCTCGGGTGAGGTCTCGTTATGCCACAGCTGGCGTGTCGGAACAGCCTCCGCCCCGGATCCGATACCGTAGGCTTCCTGGTAAAGGACGATCCACGTCCTCTTGAACCACTCGTCCATCCATGCAAACATGAATCCACCGGCACATCCTGCGTCAAGCATGTTATTCATCATCCGCATGTTCTTTTCGCCCTGCTGGATTTCTGAATAACCGCCGTGATGCATAGAGCTGTATGACTGGTGGGCGCTCCCCCAGCTGGAGGGTACGCCGAACTCGGCTATTATGAGCGGCATGGAGGCGTAGTGACTCTTCATGGCAGTGAGGTAACCGAGATAACTGTTTGGCCCGTCGCTGTCGCTGAACCCAAGGTAGGAAGGCTGCTGGCTGATGAAGTTGGGATAGTAGGGATAGGCGTGGTAGCTGGCAAAGAGGCCGGGTCCGCCGTTGCGGCTGATCTTCGTGATGTCAAAGGATGCAACATCCTCATCCGTGAATATCTCCGTGGGATGATCCAGCGGGTCAAGTGTAGGCCAGCTTGAGAAGCTGACAGGCCGGCTTACAGAATACTCATTCTCTTCGAAGACTGTCACCCTGTCAAGCATCTCAGCAATAAATGCCTCTGACGCGGTGGCTCCGTCTATGCTGAACCGTGTGCCTGAGTAGGAAGAATTACCCGGATGGAACTTATTGGTAGAGTCAATCTCCTGCGGGGCAACCTCGCGACCGATTATATATCCTGCCGTCCATTGGGAGATATCGGTCCTGTAGATTCCGTATGACTTGCCGTACCTGAAAGCTATATCAGCGTTTCCGTTGATGCAGTCGATCACCTCAGCAATTTCAGAACTGAAGGCGGACCTCCGCCTGATGAGGTCATAGCCGAATGGGTCGGTTCCGTCTTCAATCTCCTCGAGCCATATCCCCTGGAAGAGCAGAAGCGGCCTGGCAGGATTGCGCTGGTTGTATTCGGCAAGCTTCTCGTAGAAGACCGGGGGGTGCAGTGTGTAAACCCTGATTGTATTGAACCCTGCATCTGCTATCCGCTTTATCCATCTTTCATAGGTCTCAGCGGTGATTGCGTAAGCTATCTCGCCAGGGAAATACCCCGGAGGGGATGACCCGAGGTTTATGCCCTTGAGAATCATTGGCTTGTATGCACCGTTGATGTAGCGGGCGATATAGTTGCCGGCCACTGTGAAGGGCATTTCGTTTCGCTGGGTGAGGACGAAGTCGATGACAGTATCCTGCGCCAGAGTGATGTCTGTAAGCCGCACCGGATAGAAACCCTGAGCAGTAACCATGGCTGTCACCGGGAAACGAAGCGAAGACTGGGGAAGCGGCTCGGCAGGGGGCAACATTACCGGCTCAAGGCCGCTGCCGTTTGAGAGTGATCCGCTGCTGTTGGTTTTCACAAGCCTTCCGCTGTAGGATCTGCCTTTGAAGGTAAGTGCGTAAATGTACAGTCCGGCACTCACCGGGGCGTTGTTCTCACTGCACCCGTCCCACACGGCATTGTAACTCCCGGGAGCAACATCGGGGAAGACAATCACCCGCACCTTCTGACCGGACAGATTATATATGTTCAGCATTAAATCACCGCTTGTGTTGATAATAAAAGGTATGTTGACACCTTCGTTGAATGGATTGGGATATGGAGTGCCTGCGCTGAACTCTCCGGCTACATCACTGTAGTAACCGGTGATCCTCAGAGTGTAGCGGCCATCAGTGCCGGTGACAGCCTTGAACTCCCTGGTATTCAATAGGAAAGAGACATGGGCATTCATAACAGGTGATCCTCCTCCATCTGAAACGGTTCCTGTTACAAGAACCTCTTCAGCCAGGATGGCCGGAATCAACAAAAGAAAGTATATGATACTTACTAACAAGCGTTTAAGATGCATGGTCAATCTGATAATTGTGCATAAATCGTTTAGTGCTGGTATCTGTTACTCTCAAAAATAACATAAAGCGATGTTAATTGCCCGGGAATTTTTCAACATCCCCTGAAGATTTGTCTATATTGGAGGAAATCCCTACATTTATGCTTTGCTGCCCTTTCATGAAAATGGAAAAGATAAAGATCAGGGAGACCTCCAAAACTCCGTCGGTATCGTTTGATCCTGAGCACGGCATTTTTGAACTGAGGGGGAAATCGATCCCCGAAAATTCCAACAGTTTTTATACTCCGCTTCTGCAGTATGTTGAGAAATACAGCACCAAACCGGCTGAACGGACGGTGCTTAGCGTAAAGTTCGAATTTTTCAATACAAGCTCCTCAAACAGGATTCATGCTCTGTTCAAGAGATTCGAGCGGATCAGCCTGGCTGAAGGTGATGTGCTGATCAGATGGTACTGTGAGAAGGGTGATGAAAGCATGCGTGATGCAGGGAGGGATTTCAAGGCCATACTGCAGGTTCCTTTTGAAATAATTGAGGTGGATGAGCTCTGAATTTTGCCTTCGCCCTGCGCGGAATAAAAAAATCCCTATTTTTAATATCTCGGATTATACAGGATGGCTCTGAATTATATCTGGATCGCATTTTTTCTGATAGGGTTCCTCTTCGCCCTTGGTCAGCTTATCTTCAATGGAGATTCATCTGTATTCAATAAGATTGTAGAGTCAACATTTACAAGTGCCAGGACGGGGTTTGAAATCTCTCTGGGTCTGACCGGAGTGCTTACCCTCTGGATGGGCCTGATGCGTGTCGGAGAGAGAGGGGGGGCAGTCAGGATTCTATCAAGGCTGATCGGCCCGTTTTTCAGAAAACTCTTTCCAAAGCTTCCTGCTGACAGTCCGGCCAATGGATCAATGATGCTCAATGTAGCCGCAAACATGCTTGGCCTTGACAATGCTGCCACACCCATGGGACTCAAAGCCATGAAGGAGATGCAGGAGCATAACCCGGAAAAGGAGGTTGCTTCCGATCCCATGATAATGTTCCTGGTGCTGAATGCCTCAGGCCTTGTTATCATCCCCGTGACAATAATGGTATACAGGGCTCAGCTTGGGGCTGCCAATCCGGCTGACGTCTTCATCCCGATACTCATTTCAACCTACATTGCAACCCTTGCCGGATTAATAAGCGTTGCAATTCCGCAGAAGATCAATCTTTTCAACAGGGTGGTGCTCGGATATCTGGGAGGATTGACAGCAATCATTGCAGGCATCGTGTGGTACTTCAGTACTCTGCCGCAGGATAAGATAAGCACAATATCCACCTTTGCTGCAAACTTCATCCTGCTGAGTATAATCACCTCCTTCATCCTTTTGGCGATGATTAGAAAGGTTAATGTCTACGAGACTTTTATTGAGGGTGCAAAGGATGGCTTCAAAACTGCCATTACGATCATTCCCTACCTTGTTGCCATTCTGGTTGCAATTGGCGTCTTCAGGGCATCCGGCGCAATGGACCTGCTTGTTGATGGTATCACCTCGGTGGTTGCATGGATGGGCCTCGACACATCCTTCACCGAAGCACTGCCCACTGCTTTCATGAAGCCACTCAGCGGAAGCGGCTCGCGAGGAATGATGATTGATGCCATGACAATTCATGGGGCTGACTCATTTATAGGGCGCCTCTCTTGCTGCCTTCAGGGATCTACTGATACAGTTTTCTATGTCCTTGCTGTCTATTTTGGCTCTGTTGGAATAAAGAACACCAGGTACGCTGTGATATGCGGACTGATTGCAGATATTGTGGGCAGCATCTCGGCAATATTCATCGCCTATCTCTTCTTCGCCTGACCTGCAGATTTTTTTTGCTGACGCGAAGAATAAATTCCGGCCCAAATTGTATTTTTGCCCCGCTTATGTCAAACCGTGACAATTGTGCCGCGGGATATTTTTTTAACCTCACAGCTTAACTTTTTTCGTTATGGGACGCGCATTTGAATATCGCAGGGCCTCCAAGGAAGCCAGATGGGACAAGATGTCGAAACTCTTTCCGAAACTTGCCAAGGCAATCACAATGGCGGCAAGGGATGGGGGGACTGACCCCGAGATGAATGCCAGGCTGCGCACGGCGATAATGAATGCCAAGGTCCAGAACATGCCCAAGGACAATATCAAGGCAGCCATCGAACGTGCCGCAGGTAAGGATACGGCCGACTACGCAGAGCTGACGTACGAGGGAAAGGGACCTCACGGTGTGCTTGTAATGGTTGAAGCTGCCACTGACAACAATACCCGTACAATTGCCAATGTAAGGGCCTGCTTCAGCAAGAACGGCGGTACAATGGTCCCGACCGGCTCGCTTGAGTTCATGTTTTCACGCAAGGCGGTATTTGAGTTTGACACCCCTGAAAACATTACTGGCGACGATCTTCAGCTGGAACTGATAGAGGCCGGACTGGAGTCGCTTGAGGAATATGATGATACCTGGTACGTCTATGGCGATTACACTAATTTTGGTTCCCTTGCCAAGGCGCTGGAAGATAAGGATATAGAAGTGAAAAAGGCCTCTCTGAAGCGCATTCCTTTAAATCCTGTAACAATCACCGAGGAGCAGATGGCCGATGTTGAGAAGCTCATTGACCGCCTCGAGGATGATGATGACATCCAGGCGGTATATACGAATATAGCTTAGTTCCCTTATTATAGAAGTCTGCAGTCGGCAGTCGGCAGTCTGCAGTCCTACCTGCTGACTGGAGATTGCAGACTTTAATTCTGCATTCTCTTCCGTTTATCCCGGAAATCAGGGACAATCATCCCCAGCAACGCATAGTACTCCTTGCCGTGATTATGGTGTACCAGGTGGCACAGCTCGTGGATTATTACGTAATCAATCAATTCCGGGTCCTTCTTGATGAGCTCCCTGTTGAGCCAGATGGCCCCGCCGGTATGACAGGTCCCCCACCGGCGCTTCATCTTGCGCACATTGACAGTGCCTGGTGCCGGCAGAAGGGCTGAGTGAACTGTGGCCAGTTCACGGGTCCGGGCCGGCAGGTATGCCTGCGCCTCACGCAGGTACCATGCTTCTGTCATCCCGGCAAGTTCCTCCGGCGTTGAATCTTCCCTGACATTAAGAATCAGTTTGTTGCCATGATGACTGATCCTTCTCACCGGACCCCGAATCACTTTAACTTCCACCTGACCGCCCATGAACGGAACCTCACAGCCATCACTTATTGTAAGCGGGGAACCTGGAGGAATTACATTCTTCAGTCTTGCTATCTGTTTTTCAATCCACCCTGCCTTGCCGGCAGCAAACTTCATAAGAATGCTGACCGGTACAAACCAGGGAGCCCGGATCAGAAGCCTGCCTCCGGGCCGGACATATAAGGCCACCGTCCGCCTCGACGACCGGATGATGTCAACATCAACATCACCGGATGGCAGGGAGACGGTTCTCTTACCCATGAAGACAGTAAATCAGAGATCTAGTCCTGTTTCTTCTCCTTCGATGGAAAGACAGGTTGAGAGGCTACCCTGTAGCCCGTCAGGAACCCGGCCTTTGATACTTTGACCAGTTTCTCGAAATCGATGAACTCAAAGTCATCACTGGGCTTGTGGTAATCCTTGTGCAGCCCTGTAAAAAAGAAGAGGACGGGAATCTTTTTGCGGAAGAAGGGATAATGGTCAGACCCGGAGAAGTGCGTTCCCTTGCCTTCATCAATTGGGAAGATTTCTGATTCAACACAGGCGCCGGTGGCAAAGGAGATCAGTTCAGGGCAGTCAGCCCCATGAATAATTTTAATTGTATCCCTGCCTGTTATGTCTATCTCTCCTGACAGAGATGAGCCCACATCGGTGTCGCGCCTCGAACGGCCAATCATGTCAAAGTTGAGTGTGGCAACAGTACTGTTCAGCGGGAAGAGAGGGTTTTCAACATAATAGGTTGATCCGTGCAGACCTTCCTCCTCTCCGGTGGTCCAGAAGAAGATGGTACTCCGTGCTGGTTTCTCCTTCAGTGCGGAGAAGCCGGCGGCTATGTTGAGCAGTCCGACACTGCCCGAAGCATTGTCATTGGCCCCGTTGAAGATGTTGCCTCCTGCATCCTTGCCAACATGGTCATAGTGGGCAGTGAACATCACAGCCTCATTTTTCAATTCAGGATCGGATCCCTCAATGTAGCCGATAACGTTGTTGCTTGTCACGGTATCTTTCACTACATTGATATTGACATATGATTTGAGGTTGGGAATTATAAATGATGCCGGCTTTCGGCTCGAGGCAATACTGTCCTGCAGCTCCTTCAGAGTCACCCCTGACCGGCTCAGCATTATATCTGCCATCTCCATTGTGATTGCATAGGCATTAACGGAGTAATTGAACATCTGTTTCCGGAAGAGTGGCACCAGCTGGAAGGGTGATCCCATCGAGAGAAGGTCAGATGAGATGTCTTTCCCGAGGGCGGGGTCTGCCACATAAAGGATTGCCTTTGCCTGCTGAAGCATTATCATCGGGAGCTTTCTCACCTCAGTCATCTCGCTGATGCCGGACCCCGTTTCGGGCATGCCGCTGCCACTGATTTCCGGGACCCTGGTCATTACTATAACTATTCGGTCCTTCACGCTTATCCCCGCAAAGTCATTGTATTTCTCCTTGCTGTTTGTGTATCCGTAACCGGCAAACACAACCTCTCCGCCGAGTTTTACAGTGTCACCCGGAGCCATAAGTGACATGATATCAGCAGTATGGATAAAATATGCGTTGGTGTCCCTAAGCGTCATCCGTGCCTCGCCCGGCACGATGCTTACCCTCAGGTACTTAAGAGGCTGGTACAGATCGGTCTGTCCCGGAAGAGGTTTTAAACCGAGCCGGAGAGCCTCTGTCCTGATATAATCGGCAGCGACGCTGTTTCCTTCGCTTCCGGTTCTTCTGCCTTCAAGATTATCGGATGAGAGGAATTTCATATACTCTTCCGAGTCTTTGAGAGTGATGGCTCTGAGAGCCTCTTTCTGTGAGTAAAGAGGCATGGCCGCCAGAAGGGCGACTGCCATGAAGAAATTCTTAAGGTTCATGTTTTCGACAGTATTGTATCAAAAGGTAAAGGTATATAAATGGACAATCCGTTGTCACCGGGACCAGTAACTATTTGACGGGACATGAAATTAGTCTGTGATCAGACAGGCTTTGCACTAGCTGGTCCGCACCCACGGTTGTGTGTGTTGCTGAGACTTCATCTCCCGGGAAAAAGGGCTTTACAGGATTGATATTTTCAGGGGGTCACCTGGCGGTTACTGTCAGTATGACAATTTCGGGCGGCATGAAGAACCGGGCCGCCATGCCTATTGTCCCCATCCCTGTGGTCACATAAAGGTAACTTCCGCGAAATTCATAAAGTCCCTTCCATCGCTCCTGAATCAACGCGGAGGGAGACCATTTTGTGCCGGGCAGGCCCGCCTGGAAGCCATGGGTGTGCCCTGAAAGTGTCAGATCAGGAAGAGGGCCGGAGACAGATGATAAAAGCCACCCGGCAGGATCATGAAGAAGAAGTATTGTAAACAGAGAATCAGGAATCTGAGACAGAGCCTTCTCGAAATTCCCGTAACTGATGTCGAGCCTGTGTCCGTGGGTTTCTACACCTGCCACGGCAATAGCTGTTCCCCGGTGATTGATTATGAGTGCTGTATCCCTCAGAAGTATATAACCCGATTCTTCAATCTTCTGGCCGACCATTTCACGACACTCGGTGCTGTACTCCTCATTGTAATCCGGGTAATAGGTGCCGTCATCATGGTTGCCATCAATTGCAAACGCACCGGCATAAGCCCGGGCCTTTCTCAGTATAGTGTCGCTCTCACCAAATTCCTGCCAGCCGTAGGTGATGAAGTCACCAGTGTTAACAAGAATGTCAGGGCGTTCTTCACTGATCGAACTCATTGCCCTGTCAAGCTTGTCATAGCGGTCATGCCATGATGAGATGTGAAGGTCTGATACCAGGACGATCTTCATTCCCTCAAGCGCAGGATCAAGGCCCTCCACTTTCAGCTCTTGCCTTATTGTCTTGATATCCAGTCTCTGGCGGAAATATCCGTCGGCAACCAGGAGTACAAAAAGGATGAAGATAATTGAATTTGCTGCCCCGGTTCCTCTGTTTTTCCGGCCCATTATACGAGAGCCCAGCCGTATGGCCAGTGTCATCATAAGGCAGGTTGAAGCAGAAGCAACAAGCAGCAAAGCGATGACCCCCATCTGGATCTGCCTGAAGGCATTTGCCGGATCGGCAAACTCACCGCGGTAAAGTATGATCCTGAAGAAAAAGAAGATGAAAATAGCCGAAACTGCTGTCTTGACCAGGAGTACGGCAATCCTGAGGATGCCATTTCTTTCCCTGAGTTCCTTCAGCAGAATGTACCACAGGAACAGGTCAGCAATGAGCAGTATGAGATAGAATAACACCCTTTATTATTTTGGACAAAAGTAACATTTAAGAGGGAATACTTACTCAGCTTGACGTTTTGACTTACTTTTGATTTATGGTCACTGTTGAACTTATTTCCGGGGACATGTTTGCCGGAGTGCTTTCATACGTTGTCATAGCGGCGCGGCACGAAGGGGGATGGCTCTTTGTAAGGCACCGCAGGAGGGGAGGCTGGGAGTTGCCGGCAGGCCACCCTGATGAGGGAGAGGAGAGCATTGAGGCGGCGGTCAGGGAGCTGACGGAGGAGACCGGGGCGCTCGACTTCGTCATTGGACCGGTCACGTACTATTCTGTCGATGCCGGCCAGGGAAAGCAATTCGGCAGGTTGTTTCTCGCAGAGGTAGAGACGCTGGGCAAGCTGACTGACACAGATGAGATCGAAGGGGTAAGGGTATTCAGGCGCAGGCCGCGCGGTCTCTCGTTACCGGAGGTGATGGCATTCCTCTACGGTGTTGCCAGGCGGCATGCTGGAGGTCTGAGGGTCTGAGAGTCTGAGAGTCTGAGGGTCTGAGAGTCTGAAAGTCTGAATGTCAAAATGTCTTGCGGTCTTGCGGTTTTGCTGTCTTGCAGTCTTGCGGTCTTGCGGTCTTGCGGTCTTGCGGTCTTGCGGTCTTGAGGTCTTGCAGTCTTGCGGTCTTGAGGTCTTGCAGTCTTGCAGTCTTGCGGTCTTGCAGTCTTGCAGTCTTGCGGTCTTGCGGTCTTGCAGTCAATAGACAGATTATAAACTATATACCACTACTGCCTACTGCCTGCTGCCTGCTGCCGACTGCCGACTGCCGACTGCCGACTGAAGCCCCTCAGATATAATCAATGCTGACCTGCTTGAGCCACTTGTCCTCGAGGATACGGGCAATGCGCTTCACAACCGTACGTCGGATCTCGAGGTCAACCGGCAGGGTGGGATCCTGGTGAGCCACATTGA
>Ga0209467_1000499_pt1 | contig 54549 bp, 51 predicted proteins | sample Higcelwee11metaG_FD_187175 | JGI IMG/M metagenome (GOLD analysis project Ga0209467, IMG submission 187175) | Freshwater pond sediment microbial communities from the University of Edinburgh, under environmental carbon perturbations - High... | ecosystem: Environmental > Aquatic > Freshwater >... | reverse complement strand
ACCTGCCCGGCGTTTGCATCTGTGGGCATGAACGACTGTTGGAAACGCCCGGTGCCGGCCTGCGCATCCTGCGCCTGACCCGTCAGGAGGAAAAGCACCTGCCTGAGCGGCTGGAAAGCCTCGCTAGTCTGGACGACCTCAAGCACATGCAGCGCCGAATTTTGCCTTCGCTGCCGGCGACAAGGTCATAACTACGGCAACCGCCTGCGTCCGCTTGGCTGGACGCCGGAAAACGCTGCTGCCAATGCCCGCAACGACAATTTGGCTGGCCTTGACTAGCGACGTTGTCTTCAGGCTGTCCCGCGTTTCGGGTGATGCTTTAATGTGCGCATCCACTCGTATCGGGGTATAGATACTCAACGATATGGACCTCGCCTGTGGAGTCTTCGTAAGTGATCTCAGCTGGAATGGTGCCGCAATGGGCGGGCGCCGTTCGAAGATATTCGAGTTTTATCAGTTTATCGATATTCAGGTGCATGCCATATTTGTAGGGTTTGGTCTCGGAAGTCTTCACCTCGGCAATGGCTGAAGAGGCTGTCGTAAGTACAGTCATGGCAATGATCAGTTTCATGGTTTTCATATTGAAAATAATGTTGATTGTTTCCATGTGTAAGTGGGTGGCCGAAGATGTGGAGCGTTTGGCTCGACATCGGCTCTCGGGAAGTTGATATGAAACGTCTGAGCGGATCGGCTTGGCTAACGTGCGATCTGTGCTAGATCGGGTTCAGGGTGCCGCCATCCCGTGGCTGCAGGTCATGCCGTCTCGAGCCTGGAGAAGCGCTTTCGGTTGGCAAAGGCGTTCGGTCCGCGCAGGCGCACAGTAAGGCTCGAGTGCAAACACGGTGCTGTTGAGCTTCAGATAGATCCCGGACTTGCTTCGCGGCATCGTCTGTTTGGGCGTGCCGGTCATTCATATCATGCCTCCTGGATAACTGGATTTGGCATGGATCGCTCTTCGTGCGGTCCATGACGAATCAGGCAATGCAGGCGAAGTGTGATCCACGGCTGCAATGTAATGAACCTGAAAGATTGAGTCCATTGAGCAAATGAAACTGAATGCAACCGACTCGGTGATTTCTTCTTGGTCAGTTTCGCGCCTATATGAAGTCGGCAGTTGTTGGAGGCTGTTTTTATTAAACAAGTTTTTACATTTAAATATTCATTTACATTTAAGCCGCTATTCAAGAGGGCGAGTGTGTCATTGCGCCACTTCGGGAGGCATGCCCCATTGATTGATTGGCTGAGGCCAGCAGCGCTACCTCCATAGCCCTTGCTGCCGAGGTGGCCCCGGACGCTATGCTCGGAGTTCATGGCACTCCCTCATCCGATCCGCCAACCATGCCCGCCCGGCGTCTGCGTCTGCGGGTATGAGCGACTGCTGGAAACGCCCGGCGCCGACCTGCGCATCCTGCGCCTGACCCGCCAGGAGGAAAAGTGCCTGCTCGAGCGGCTGGAAAACCTCGCCAGCCTGGACGACCTCGAGCACATGCAGCGCCGGATGTTCGAGCAGTTGGGCATCCGCTTGGACGTCGCCCCGGGCTTCAACGAAGTGCGGAGCATGCGCGGGATCGTCATTCGCATCGACGAGCTGCCCGGCCTGTGCCGCAAAAGCCGCCAGTCGATCCCGGCCGCCATTCGCCGCGGGCTGGAGAGGAGCCCGGAGGTTGCCTACAGGTTGCTCGATGCCCACGACCTTCTGCGCGATGCCTGAGAAGTCCGCGTCTGCCGAATCGGGTATCCCTCGGCTCCTGCATGGGGAGCGGGGGACTGATTCCTTCGTGTGTCGACGATGGGGTGCAAGCTCCGATCTGATTGCCTTGTCCTTGTAAATCAACTGCTTGGAAGCCTGCTGCGAAGAGCGTGGGCTGGGCGGCGCTCTGTTGCCGACGGCCATGGGCACCCTCCTAAAGCATAATTCGTCACTTATTTTCTTGATCTATGTCAGTCAAATCGATAGTTTCTGCACCAAGGGGGACGAAATGACACGGCGCAGACAGCGCCCACCTCGTCCCGACTGAAGTTGGTCGGCAACGATCGTTAGTACCGCCCTCGGAGGAACCGCCATGAAAAAGTTCGGCATTCTGGCTCTGACCATCGGCATGTTGGCTGCAGGCAGTGTCTACGCAGCTGAAATCGTCAGCGAAGTGGGCGACGAAACCTCCGGTCAGGCCACGGGCGGTATGACTGGCATGATGATGGGTTCCGTCGGCGGTCCGATCGGTGCGGTGCTCGGCGCCGGGGTTGGTGCTCTGTTCGGCGGTTCCGGTCAGAAGGTGGCCGGCGCTAGCGACCGCGCCTACGTCGTGCGTACTGACAGCGGCGAACTGAAGACGTATCGCTCGCCGAACTACATCTTCGCTGTCGGCGACAAGGTTGTGATCTACGGCAACCGCCCGCGTCCGCTTGGCTGGACGCCCGAAACTGCTGAATCCTTTGCCTATAACGGCGTCAACTAATCGGTCGGGTGGGCAACGCTTGGGTTGCCCACCGCTGCGCCACTGTCACTGACTCCCGCGACGGCCTGACACGTGCCGCGCCGTACATCCTTCCCCTGCCGTACCTGCGACTTGGTTTGCACCCTTGTTACCGAGGGGCTGCCTGCCTTTCCCCGATGCCGTCTGTCTCGCCTCCGACAGTCAGCCTTTGCCGTTGAGCTTTTGCGTTCCTGCCAGCTTCCCGGGTTCGATGTGGGGCCATCTGGAGCGGGGGTGCCTCTAGGCAAGACTCTCGCTGTCTATGCGCCGCACGCCTGCACGCCTGTCTGGTGCGCGTTGCCGGCGTCTTCGACGGTGGTGGTCGATCGCTCGCGCGAGGCGAAGCCGGGCAGCGTCGGTCTGGTGTTTCTCGCGTAGCGCATGGAGGCGAATGCAATCGCTGCATACGGAGGGGCCCGGCAGAGGAGGGGGCTTCTTCTGGTGGTCGGTCGTCTTGTCCTTGTAAATCAACTGTTTGGAGGTTTGCTGCGAAGGGCGCGGCGGGAGGTGCTATTTCGCCGGGGACTAAGAACCCCCTCCTTAAGCATAAGAAGATGCTTATTTTCTTGATCTGTGTCAGTCAAATCGTTAGTTTCCTTACCAAGGGGGACGAAACGGCGCGGCGCAGACAGCGCTCGGCTCGTCCCAACTGGAATCGATCGGCAAAGATCGTTGGCTCTGTTCTCGGGAGAACCGCCATGAAAAACTTCGGCATTCTGGCTCTGACCATCGGTATGTTGGCTGCAAGCAGCGTTTATGCAGCTGAAATCGTCAGCGAAGTGGCGGATCAAACTTCCGGGCAGGCCACGGGTGGCATGACTGGCATGATGGTCGGCTCCGTCGGTGGCCCGATCGGCGCTCTGCTCGGTGCCGGTGTCGGCGCCCTGGTCGGTGGCGGAGCCCAGGAGGTCACTGGCCTCAGCGACCGGGCCTACATGGTGCGCACCGACAGCGGCGAACTGAAGAAGTACCGCTCGCCGAACTACGTCTTCGCCGTCGGCGACAAGGTTGTGATCCACGGCAACCGCCCGCGTCCGCTTGGCTGGACGCTCGAAACTGCCGAATCCTTTGCCTATAACGGCGTCAACTAGCAAGTAGGGTGGGCAGCGCCTGGGTTGCCCACCGCCGCGTCACCCTCACTGGCTCTCCCTGGCACATGCCCAGTCGCACAACTTCCCCTCGGCGTTCTCTCGCCAGCGACCACGACCGGCTCCACACCCTGGCAAGTAGGGTGGGTAGCGCTTGGCGTGTCCGTCATCACTGATTCCCGCGCCGACTTGATGCGCGCCGCGTTGCATATCTTCCCCCTGCGGCGATCACGGCTTGTCGCACTGCATCGCGTCGATGCCATCGGTCTTGGAGGGCGTTGCTGCATTTTTCTGCATGATGATTTTTATGATTGCTATCACCGATCCAGCATCGGCCGGATGAAGGATCTATGGAGTCCAATCCGGGCGGGGGAGGCTTGATCGTGTGAGTATGCGGCGAATCGGCTGCGCATATCGGAGAACATATTTTGTAAAAAAGTCATGCGAAAGCCTGATTGTATCTTCTTGAAAAATCCATTCTGCATCCAAGGAGTTGGGCGTACACAAAATGAAACCATTTGAGGGGTAGCTTGAATAATCCGTCATGCCGTATCGAAACTTCGGCAATGAACTACGGGCCGCCCTGCTCCCAACGGGCTGCCAATGGGGGTCCTGGAGTATCGAGACGGTAAAAGGCGCAGAGCGATCCGCTGTGGCGTGCCCGGCATGCTTGTCTGGCCAGGCATTTCTGCGTGCGCCAGGACATAAGTCGAAATGGGTGTCCTTGACGCATGTCAGTCGGTTAATCATTAATAGCTCCACTCATCGGATAACCCCGAAATCCATGGGGTTGCAGTGATATCGAACCCGCGTCCGATGGTCGAAATCCAGTCACTCTCCAGCGAGATGCATACGTGTCGAACGCCTTTGTCCAAAAAAGCCGATATCTGATCAAGACTTTCACCTATGTCGGCTGGTCGCTGTTCTGGCTGTTGCTCTGGGATATCTTCATCACCGTGGACTACATGCTTCTGGTGAGTCCACGCTGGAACCTCCCCTCGATGCCCCTGACGCTGCTCGGTTCGGCACTGGTGGTGCTGACCAGCTTCCGCAATTCCAGTGCCTACAACCGTTGGTGGGAAGCGCGGACCCTGTGGGGCACCATGACCAACAACTCGCGCAGCTATGCGCGTCAGGTGCTCGCCCTGATCGATGATGCCTATGGCATGAACCCGATCAAGGCCATTCTCCTGCGCCGCCATGTGGCCTATGTGAAGGCGCTGACGGCGCACCTGAAGGGCGAGCCCTGCGGCGAAGAGGTCCAGGCGCTGATTCCGGCCGAGGAGTTCGACCGCCGCCATCACACCAACAACTTCCCCAACGACATCCTCAACGGTTCGGCGGCCCTGCTGGCCAAGGAATACAAGGCCGGTCGTCTGGACAGCATGCGCCTGTCGCGGCTGGAGTCGACCATGGTGGTGCTCTCCGACTGCCAGGGCGGGATGGAGCGGATCGCCAACACGCCGCTGCCGTATCCCTACGTGTACTTCCCGCGGCTGTTCATCACCCTGTTCTGCCTGATCATGCCGATCGGCCTGGTGGAAACCCTGGGCTGGTACACGCCGCTGGTGTCGACGGTGGCGGGCTTCATGCTGCTGGCCATCGAACGGGTCGGCACGGATCTGCAAAGCCCCTTCCGCAACAGCGAGCACCGCATCCAGACCGAAGCCCTGTGCCACAACATCGAGCGCAACCTGGAGTCGATGCTGCGCGATGCCACCGCGGAGCGCTCGCCCGAGCTGGTGCCGGTGGGCGGCGAGATGAAGCGCGTCTGAAACCCTGGCCGGGACTCGCTAGGAGATCCGCGGTACAAGGGCAGAGAAACGAACGGGCGGGTTTTCCCCGCCCGTCGCCGATGTGAAGATTCCCGAGAAAGGGCCTCCCGCCCGGCCCGCGAGGCGTCCGGGCGGGGCGTTTCAGGCGCTCGCCTTCGGCTTGATGAACAGCCTTTCCCCGCGCGCCAGTCCGACCAGGCTGTCGTGATCCTTGACCACTTCCGCCTCGACCAGCTCGTCCTGGCCGTCGACCTTGAGGGTCACCCGGGTGACGGCGCCGAGCGGGCGGATGTCGCGCACTTCGGCGCCGTGGTATTCGCTCACCGCCTCGCGGGACAGCGACACCTCGTGGGGACGGAACAGGATCTGCCCGTCGCCCAGCTGCAGGCGGTTGGAGTCGCCGAGGAAGTGGTAGACGAAGTCGCTGGCCGGGTGCTCGTAGACCTCGCCCGGTGCGCCGATCTGCTCGATCACCCCCTTGTTCATCACCACGATGCGGTCGGCCACCTCCATGGCTTCCTCCTGGTCGTGGGTGACGAACACCGAGGTCAGGTTGATCTCCTCGTGCAGGCGTGCCAGCCAGCGACGCAGCTCCTTGCGCACCTTGGCATCCAGCGCCCCGAAGGGCTCGTCGAGCAGCAGGATCTTCGGCGCCACCGCCAGCGCGCGGGCCAGGGCGATGCGCTGGCGCTGGCCGCCGGAGAGTTGCTCGGGATAGCGGTCGGCCAGCCAGTCGAGCTGCACCATGGCGAGCAGCTCGTGGACCTTCTCGGCGATGACCGGCTCGCTCGGCCGCTCGCGCTTGGGCTTCATGCGCAGGCCGAAGGCGACGTTGTCGAACACCGTCATGTGGCGGAACAACGCATAGTGCTGGAACACGAAGCCGACGTTGCGGTCGCGCACGTCGTGGCCGGAAACGTCCTCGCCGTGGAAGGCGATGCTGCCGGCGTCCGGGGTCTCCAGGCCGGCGATGATCCGTAGCAGAGTGGTCTTGCCGCAGCCGGAGGGGCCGAGCAGGGCGACCAGCTCGCCGCTGTGGATGTCCAGGTTGATGTCGTTGAGGGCCTGGAAGGCGCCGAAGCGTTTGCTGACGTTGCGGATTTCGATGGACATGGCTTACTCCTCGGCAGCATTGGACTTGAGGCGGGACAGGCGGGCTTCGCTCCACTGCTTGAGCAGCAGGATGACCAGCGCCAGCAGCAGCAGCAGGCTGGCGACGCTGAAGGCGGCGACGTGGTTGTACTCGTTGTAGAGGATCTCGACGTGCAGCGGCAGGGTGTTGGTGAAGCCGCGGATGTGCCCGGAAACCACCGACACCGCGCCGAATTCGCCCATGGCGCGGGCGGTGCAGAGCACCACGCCGTAGATCAGCCCCCACTTGATGTTGGGCAGGGTGACGTGCCAGAACATCTGCCAGCCGTTGGCGCCGAGCAGGCGCGCGGCTTCCTCTTCCTGGGTGCCCTGTTCCTGCATCAGCGGGATCAGCTCGCGGGCGACGAAGGGCACGGTGACGAAGATGGTCGCCAGGACGATGCCGGGCAGGGCGAAGACGATTTGGATGTCGTGCTCCGTCAGCCACTCGCCGAAGACCCCCTGGGCGCCGAACAGCAGCACGTAGATCAGGCCGGCGATCACCGGCGAGACCGAGAACGGCAGGTCGATCAGGGTCACCAGCAGGCTCTTGCCGGGGAACTCGTACTTGCTCACGCACCAGGCGGCGGCGAGGCCGAACACCAGGTTGAGCGGCACCGAGACGCCCACGGCGAGCAGGGTCAGCGTGAGGGCCGAGAGGGCATCGGGTTCCAGCAGGGCGTCGAAGAAGGTCCCGAAGCCGAGCTTGAGCGCCTCGCTCAGCACCACGTAGAGCGGCAGCAGGAGGAACACGGCGAACACCAGCCAGGCGGCGCCGATCAGCAGGCGGCGGCCGAGGGCGTTGCCGCGGCGGGCGGCGTTGGCGGAGGCGGCCGCGCTCAGGGTTATGGACGACATGGCAGCCTCCTCAGGGGGTTTCGATGCGGCGCTGCAGCAGGTTGAGCGGCAGCAGCAGGGCGAAGGACACCACCAGCATCAGTACGCCGATGCTGGTGGCGCCGGTGTAGTCGTACTGGTCCAGCTTGACCATGATCAGCAGCGGCAGGATCTCGGTCTTGCCCGGCATGTTCCCGGCGATGAAGATCACCGAGCCGTACTCGCCGATACCGCGGGCGAAGGCCAGCGCGAAGCCGGTCAGCCAGGCCGGCAGGAGCGCCGGCAGCAGCACGTGGCGGAAGGTCTGCCAGGGGTTGGCGCCAAGGCAGGCGGCGGCTTCCTCGATCTCGCGGGGGATGTCTTCCAGCACCGGCTGCAGGGTGCGCACCACGAAGGGCAGGGTGACGAAGGTCAGCGCCAGGGCGATGCCGAGCGGGGTGTAGGCGAGCTTCAGGCCGAATTCGCCGGCGAGCTGGCCGACCGGCCCGGCCGGCGCGTAGAGCGCGGTCAGGGCGATGCCGGCCACTGCGGTGGGCAGGGCGAACGGCAGGTCGATCATCGCGTCGATGACCTTGCGGCCGGGAAACGGGTAGCGCACCAGCACCCAGGCCAGCAGGGTGCCGATCACCCCGTTGAGCAGCGCCGCGGCGAGGGCGGTGCCGAAGCTGAGCTTGAGCGCGGCCAGTACCCGCGGTGCGGAGACGACCTCCCAGAACTGTCCCCAACTGAGCTGGGAGGCGTGGACGAACATGGCACCCAGGGGAATCAGCACCAACAGACTGAGGTACACCAAGGTGTAACCCAGCGTCAGCCCGAAGCCGGGTATGACGGGGGATATGCGGCGGGACATGGATATCTCTCGAGTGGCGGAAAGCGATAAGCCACAAGCGGAACCCAGGGCTCCCGGCTTGTGGCTTTGCTTTCGTCGTTATGGGTTCACTGCACCTTGTAGATCTGGTCGAACACCCCTCCGTCGTTGAAAAACTTCGGCTGGGCGGTTTTCCAGCCACCGAAATCCTTGTCGATGGTCACCAGCTTGAGGCTGGGGAACTGCTTGGCGAACTCGGCGGCGACCTTCTCGTTGCGCGGCCGGTAGAAGTTCTTCGCGGCGATGCGCTGGCCTTCCTCGCTGTACAGGTAGTTCAGGTAGGCGGTGGCCACCTTGCGGGTACCCTTCTTATCGACGTTCCGGTCCACCACCGCCACCGGCGGCTCGGCGAGGATCGACACCGAGGGCACGACGATCTCGAAGTTGTCGCCGCCCTGTTCCTTGAGGGCCAGGAAGGCCTCGTTCTCCCAGGCCAGCAGCACGTCGCCGATGTTGTTGTTGACGAAGGTGATGGTCGAGCCGCGCGCCCCGGTATCCAGCACCGGCACCTGCTTGTAGAGCTGCTCGACGAAGGCCTTGGCCTTCTCCTCGCTGCCGTACTTCTGCTGCGCCCAGGCCCAGGCGCCGAGGAAGTTCCAGCGTGCGCCGCCGGAGGTCTTCGGGTTCGGGGTGATCACTTCCACGCCCGGCTTGACCAGGTCGCCCCAGTCCTTGATGCCTTTCGGGTTGCCCTTGCGTACCAGGAAGACGATGGTCGAGGTGTAGGGCGTGCTGGCCTGCGGCAGGCGGCTCTGCCAGTCCTCGGGAATCAGCTTGCCGAGCTTGTACAGCTCGTCGATGTCGCCGGCCAGGGCCAGGGTCACCACGTCGGCCTTGAGTCCGTCGATCACCGCGCGGGCCTGCTTGCCCGAGCCGCCGTGGGACTGCTGGATGGTCACGGCGTCATTGCCCTCGGCCTGCCAGTGCTTGTTGAAGGCGGCGTTGTACTCCTTGTACAGCTCGCGGGTCGGATCGTAGGACACGTTGAGCAGCAGGGTCTGCGCCTGGACGGCGGCGCTCAGGCTCAGGCCGGCCAGCGCGGCGAGGGCGAAACGACGGATGGACATGGATACGACTCCTGAATGTATCGGGGGATGCTTTCTAGTTGTGGGGGTACGGTCGGCATTGGCGTTCGCTGGTGCAGAGGGCCGGAGCCTCGTCTGTCCAGGGGGCTTGGTGCCCGGTTTCTTCTCGTTCATGCGTACCCTCCGGTTGTCCAGTCGGGTCGTTCGCCCTGGGGGCGCTCAGGGGGCCTTGCTGGCGTTCTGGGCCTGCAGACGGAACTTTTCCTTGCGTTCGATCTGCACGACCTGACCGTTGTGCACGGTGATTTCCACCGCGCCGAAACGCAGGTTCTTCAGGGCGGCGTGGATTTCGCGCAGGATGTTGGCTTCGTCCTGGCCTTCGAGGCTTCTGAGGGTGGCGCTCATGGCTGTGCTCTCCTTGGATGAATGTGCCGGCGAGTCCGCTGGATCGGCGGCGTGGGGCGGATAGTAGGGGGAAACCGAATATTCTTAAAAATACTATTTGGTCATTTTTATATATCTATTGGTTATTTTTGGCTGCTTTGCGGAATAAGAAAAATGAAATAAATAAATAATTTTTTATTCTTTTTTAGTATTTAAAGGGTTGTCCTAGACTGGTCTCCGTTGCCCACACGAGGAGGCCCGCAATGCCCAGCCAGACACTTCGCTACCTGATCCTGCCGGGTTGGCACGGCTCGCCCGACGAGCACTGGCAGAGCTACTGGCAGCGCACGCTGCCGAACGCCGTGCGGGTCGAGCAGGCCGACTGGGAGAATCCCGATCCCTTTGGCTGGGTCGCCGCGCTGGAGCGCGCAGTCGTCGCCGAGCGCCGTCCGGCGATCCTGATCGCCCACAGCCTCGGCTGCGTCGCCGTGGCGCGCTGGGCCGCCCAGGCCGCGCCGGCCTCGCTGGCGCGAGTACGCGGTGCGCTGCTGGTGGCGCCGGCGGATGTCGAGCGCCCGACCTGTCACGAGGCCCTGCGCTGTTTCGCGCCGATCGCCCGCGAGCGCCTGCCGTTTCCCAGCCAACTGGTCGGCTCGGACAACGATCCGGTCGCCAGTCCGACCCGCGCCCTGGAGCTGGCCCGCGACTGGGGTTCGCTGCCGACCATCCTGCCCGGCGCCGGCCATATCAACGTGGACTCCGGACACCACCGCTGGGAGCAGGGCTTCGCCCATCTCTACCGCCTGCAGCGGCAGATCGAACGACTGGAGCGGCGCTGCGTATGACGCCCTCGTGCGCCAGGGAAAACCGGCGCATGCCGGGGCGCCGCCTCGCCTCACCCGACAATCGCCGATAGCGCCGAGCCTGCCCGAGCTGGCGGCCCGACGAGGAGAACCCGATGAGCCGCCATCTTCCCCCCGGTCAGCCGCTGCTGACCTTCCCCGAGGCCGACAAGAGTCCGCTGAGCATCCGCGCCAAGGCGCTGGTGTTCGTCGATCCGCGTTCGCGAAAGCTGCGCGGCGAGGTGGAGCGTCTCGCCCCGGCCGGCCTGCCGGTGCTGATCCGCGGCGAAAGCGGCACCGGCAAGGAACTGCTGGCCCGGCAGATCCACCGCGAGAGCGGGCGGAGCGGCCTGTTCGTCGCGGTCAGCTGCGGCGCGCTCAGCCCGACCTGGGCCGAGGCCGAACTGTTCGGCCATGCCGTCGGCGCCTATGTCGGCTCGGCCTGCAGCCGGGCCGGCTGGTTCGGTTCGGCCAACGGCGGCACCCTCTACCTGGACGAGATCGGCGACCTGCCGCAGAACCTGCAGGACAAGCTGCTCGCCGCCCTGGAAACCCGCGAGGTGCAGCGCCTCGGCGCGCCCCAGCCGACGCCGGTGGACGTGCGCCTGGTGGCGGCGAGCAGCGTCGACCTGGCCCAGGCGGTGGCCGCCGGCAAGTTCAGCGAACGGCTCTACCGCTACCTCGACGAGGGCTGCCTGGAACTGCCGGCGCTGCGCGAGCGGCCGGGGGACATCCTGCCGCTGGCCGAGTATTTCCTCGGCGTCTACGCCCAGCGCCTGGGACTGCCTCTCCCGCAGCTCGGGGCGGGCGCCCAGCTCGCCCTGGAGCGCCATCCCTGGCCGGGCAACACCCGCGAGCTGGAGAGCGTCATCCACTTCGCCCTGCTGGTCTGCAGCGGAGACGAAATCCTCCCGGCCCACCTCAACCTGCCGAGCAGCGCTGCGCCGCTGGCGGTCATCGAGGAGCAACTGGCCCGGCTCGACGCCCGGGAGCTGGCGAGCCTGCAGGCGTTGCTGGCCCAGGCGGGCGTCTGACGGCGGGAGGATGAGGGATGCCCCGGTACGCAGGACGCGGCCGGGGCGGGGGATCAGCGAGCGGCGGTCTTCTGCGGCTGCCAGATGGAAACGTCGCGGGCATCGACCTTCTTCGGCAGCAGGCCCTCGGCGAAGAAGGCATCGGCGATCTTCTGCTGCTCGGCCAGGCTCTCCGCCTGCACCGGGCGCACCCGGTAGCTGCGCCGGGCGTTGGCCTGCTCGACGATCGCCGGGTCCAGGTTGCCCCACAGCGGCGCGAGAATCTTCGAGGCTTCCTGGGGATGGGCGCGCAGCCAGTCGCCGGCCTTGACCAGCTCGGCGAACACCACTTCCAGCACCTGCGGGTTTTCCTTGGCGAAACTGCTGCTGGTCAGGTAGTAGCGCTGGTAGGCGGCCAGTTTGTCGCCGTCGGCCAGGGTGCGGGTCGGCAGCTGGCGCTGGGCGCCGCTGAGGAACGGCTCCCAGGTCACCCAGGCGTCCACCTTGCCGTTCTCGAAGGCGGCGCGGCCGTCGGCAGGGGTCAGGTAGGCCGGCTGGATGTCGGAAAACTTCAGGCCGGCCTTGGCCAGCGCGGCGAGCAGCAGGTAGTGGCTGCCGGCGGCCTTGGTCACCGCCACCTTCTTGCCCTTGAGATCGGCCAGGCCGCGGATCGGCGAGTCCTTGGCGACCAGGATCGCCTGTGCCGCCGGCGAGGGCGCTTCCTGGGCGAAGTAGGCGAGGCGGGCGCCGGCGGCCTGGGCGAACACCGGCACGGTGTCGGCGACGTCGGCGGAGAGGTCCAGGTTGCCGACGTTGAGCGCCTCCAGCAGCGGCTGGCCGCTGGCGAACTCGTGCCAGCTGAGGCGGATGTCCTGGGCCGCCAGGGCTTTTTCCAGAGTGCCGCGGGTCTTCAGCAGGGCGATCAACGTGGAGGATTTCTGGTAGCCGATGCGCAGCTGGGTTTCCGCCTGGGCGGGCAGGACGGCGCACAGCCCCAGGGCCAGGCCGAGACCGAGCAGGGCGCGGCGGCTGAGGGGGATGAAAGGGGGCATGACAGACCTCTTGGATGGCGCTCCGGGCCTGCGGGGCAGCGGAGCGGCAGGAACTTCTGGGGGAATGCGGAAGGTCCGGTGGTCCGGTCGATGCAAACTAAATGATCCAAAAAGCCATCTGCAAATATTTTTATGGAATTGGCTTATGCTGGTTGTTTTAAGATTTTAAGTTATAACAAAGTAAAAAATAATTCTTTTTAGGGATAAAAGATTTCTCTTACATTGCACGCCCAGCCGACAGCGGACTACCGCACCGAGCCCGATTTCGGGGCTCTCCCATCCACCAGCAACCTCCTCGCAGCGTTCGCCGGCCCGAGCCCCAGCCATGCATTTCAAGGATTTTTAATACGCATCTGGAGCATCGAGCATGAACAAGTCGTACCTGGCCCTGGCGGTCGTCCTCGGCGGAGCAGCCCAGCAGGCGGGCGCTGCCGGGTTCTTCGAGGACAGCAAGGCCACCCTGGGGCTGCGCAATCTCTACTTCAACCAGGACAACCGCGACGGCACCGCCGCGCCGTCCATGCAGAAGGAATGGGGCCAGGGCTTCCTCCTCGACTACAAATCCGGCTACACCCCGGGGCCGGTCGGCGTCGGCGTCGACGCCCTCGGTATGTGGGGCGTCCGTCTCGACTCCGGCAAGGGCACCCACTACAACCCGAACAGCACCAACTACAGCGGACAGCTGTTCCCCACCAACGGCGACGGCCGGGCCGTGCACCAATACGGCAGCCTGGGACCGACCCTCAAGGTCCGCGTCTCCAAGACCGAGGCGCGCGTGGGCACCTTCCTGCCCAAGCTGCCGGTGGTGACCTACAACGACGGCCGCCTGCTGCCGCAGACCTTCGAGGGCGCGCAGCTGACCAGCAACGAAATCGACAACCTGACCCTGACCGGCGGCAAGTTCGAGCACGCCAAGGGGCGCAGCTCGACCAACAGCGATAGCCTGTCCATCGCCGGCGCCAACAACGCCCAGACCGGCCAGTTCAGCAACCGGTTCTACTTCGCCGGCGCCGACTACAAGCTCGGCAAGAACCTCCTGCTGCAGTACTACTACGGCACCCTGGACGACTTCTACGAGCAGCACTTCGTCGGCCTGCAGCACGACTGGAAGCTGCCGGTGGGCCTTTTGAAGACCGACCTGCGCTACTTCAACAGCGATTCCGACGGCAAGAACGCCAGCGCCTCCGGGCGTGCCGAGGGCTACCGCAGCAGCGGCTACTGGGCGGCCGGCGACTCGCACCGGGGCGAGGTGGACAACCGGCTGTGGAGCGCCAAGTTCACCTACCTGCTGGAAGCCCACGAGCTGAGCGTCGGCGTGCAGCGACTGTCCGGCAACAGCGACTTCCCGGTGCTCAACCAGGGCGACGGCTACACCTCCTACCTGATCACCGACAGCCAGATCGGCAAGTTCCTGCGCGCCGGCGAGCGCACCTGGCGGGCCAGCTACGCCTACGACTTCGCCAAGCTCGGCGTGCCGGGCCTGAAGGCCTCGGCGATCTACCTGCACGGCGATAACATCGACACCAACGGCAGCGACACCAGCGAATGGGAGCGCGACCTGCGCCTGGACTACGTCGTGCAGGGCGGCCTGTTCAAAGGCGTCGGTTTCTCCTACCGGAATGCCACGCTGCGCAGCGAGGTGGCCTCGCAGCGCAACATCGACGAAAACCGCCTGTACATCACCTACAGCGTGCCGCTGCTCTGACGGCGGCCCGGGCGTACCCGAATACCAAAAGGCTGGGTCATCCACGACCTCTTGGCCGGTCCCGCAAGGGCCGGCCTTTTTATGGTGCTGGCCCGGTGCTGCCGCGCACGATCAGCTCCGTGTCGATGTATGTCAGTCGCACCCCGGGCCGGCCGGTGAGCTCGCCGAGCAGGTAGCCGCCGGCGCATTCGCCCATCTGATCCAGCGCCACGCGAACGGTGGTCAGCGGCGGCGACAGGTGCGCGGCATAGTCGAAATCGTTGAAGCCGGCGATCGACAGATCCTCAGGCACCCGCAGGCCGCTGGCGTTCGCCGCGAGCAGCGCGCCGAACGCCAGCAAGTCGTTGCCGCAGATCACCGCCGTCGGCCGGTCGTCCCCAATAAGCAGGCGGAGCATCGACTCGCGCGCCTCGTCGAGGCTGAAGGCGCTGTCGATCAACCAGTCCGGGCGCAGTTCCAGGCGGGCCTCGGCCAGCCGTTCGCGGGTACCGACGATACGCCCGGAGACGCGGTCGTTGGACGGCGGCGTGCCGACGATCATGGCGATGCGGGTGTGGCCGAGCGCGATCAGGTGGTCGGCAACCTGTCGGGCCACTGCAATGTTGTCAAAGCCTACGCTCGGATGCGCCGCGTCCAGCGACCAGGTCTGCACGCAGGGAATGCCCTTGCGCTCGATGCGTTCCCAGAGCTTCGGGTCATGGATCTGACCGACCACCATCAGTGCGTCGACACCGTGCTCCAGCAGGGTGGTGACCTCCTTCAGCTCGACCTGCGGATCGAACCCCGAATTGGCCAGCAGTAGGGTGTAACCGGCTTGGTGAACGGTGCGCTGAAAGGCCGCCAGCGGGCGGGAAAACGTTTCCGTGGCCAGGGTCGGCACCACCGCGCCGATAGTCATGCTGCGACGCGATGACAGGGTGCGGGCGGCTCCGTTGAGCACGTAGCCCAGCTCCTCGCAGGCACGCTCCACGGCCTTGCGCTTTGCCTCGCGGACGGTCGCGGTGCCGTTCAGTACGCGGGAGACAGTTGCGGTCGACACGCCGGCGCGGCGGGCGACGTCCAGCAGGCTGGCATGAGAGAAGTCGGGGGAGTTTTCCAGCAATTGGGCAACCTCGGAGGTGGTTCTGAAGATTTTGCATATTCGCGCCTTCACGGCAATACATGCTGCCAGACAACATTGTAATCGCTTACAAAAGTGCTTGACCTTTTTTTGTAAGCGATTACATTTGCTTTCGACTGTTCGCAGACTCCCTTCGACAACAACAGGAGCACTCGAATGCCCATCATCACTTCACTGAAGGTCGACGCCGTGCGTGTTCTGCTCGAGCACGTCACCGTCTTCTCCAGCTTCAGCCGCCGGTTGGGCCGATGCATGCCCCATGAGATCGGATGCTGGGGCTGGGCTTCGCCTTCAACAAGGCGATCCTGCACGAATTCGTTCTGACCGGTGCTGGCGCGCACGTTCCCGGGACCGCATCGGCCACTGAACTTTTCTTCCGGCAGAAAATGTAAGCGATTACATTTTCTGCCGGACCCCATGAGCAATCAAAGACAACAAGGAAATCCTCATGCCTACTATCGCTTCCATTTCTGTCTGTGCCGCACGTGTTCCGCTGGACCGCGTGACCTCCTTCTCCAACCGCACCGTGAGTGCCCGTGACTATGGGCTGGTCAAGGTCACTTCCAGTGAGGGCGTCAGCGGCATCGGCTTCTGCTACGTCGGCAGCTCCGGTGGCGAGCTGCTGCCGCTGGCAGTGGAAAAGATCCTCGCCCCAGTGCTGCTCGGCCGCGATTCCCTGGAGGTCGAGGGTCTGTGGAAGGAGATGTACCAGGAAGCTCTGCTGCAGGGCCGAGCCGGGGTTGTGTTGCGCGCCATCAGCATTCTCGACACCGCGCTCTGGGATCTCAACGCCCGCAGTTCCGATCTGCCGCTGCACAAGTACCTTGGCGCCACCCACATCGAACACGTACCGGCCTACGCCAGCGGCGGCTACTACCTGGATGGCAAGACCCCGGCCAAGCTCGGCGAGGAAATGGCGCACTACGTCTCCCTCGGCTTCAAGGCGGTGAAGATGAAGACCGGCCGCCTCTCGCCCAAGGAAGAGGAGATGCGCCTGGCCGCAGCCCGTGAGGCGGTCGGCCCGGACATCGAGCTGATGATGGACGCCAACAACGCCTGGGGTGACCTCACCGAGGCGCTGCAGTACGTGCGCCGCTTCGAGAAGTACAACCCGTACTACATCGAGGAGCCGTTCCTGGTCGACGACATCGACAACCATGCCCGGCTAGCTCGTGCCACTTCGATCCCGGTCGCCACCGGCGAAGTGGAGGTCGGCCGCTGGCGGCACAAGGAACTGTTGGACAAGGGCGGCGCAGCGATCCTGCAGACCGACGCCGTGGTCTGCGGCGGCATCTCCGAATGGCGACGCATCGCTTCCATGGCCGCCGGCTACGGTGTGGTGATGTGCCCGCACTGGTTCCACGACGTCCACGCCCCCTTGGTGGCGGCCACGCCGAACGCCCGTTACGTGGAGTTCTTCTGGGACGATCAGGTGCTCAATTTCCGCCGGCTGATCGACCGGCAGTTGCACCACGAGGGCGGCCAGATCGTCTTGCACCAGACGCCCGGCCTCGGCTTCGACTTCGACGAGCAGGCAGTTGCGCGCTATTCGGTCTCCGGCAGCACCGGCCAACCCTGGGTACGGATCGCCCGCTGATCTTGCGCATGCGCCGGTCCGTCCGGCGCATGCCCAACCAACGAGAAGAGGTAGAAAAGCATGGATTTGCAAGTGAACGAGAGGACCGCTCTGGTGATGGGCGGCGGCGGCGGCCTCGGCAGTGCCATCGCGATCACTTTGGCGCAAGAAGGTGCGAACGTGGTGGTTGCCGACATCGACCTCGAGGCAGCGCAGAAGACCCTTGAGGTCATTGAACGTGCCGGCGGCAAAGGCATGGCGCTGGCCTGGGATCTGGGCGACCTGGCGCAGGTGGAGGACAACATTGCCGTCATCGAGGCGCGCTTCGGCGGCGTCGACATCCTGGTCAACAACACTGGCGGTCCGCCGCCCACCCCAGTTTCCGGTCAGGCCGCGGCGCTCTGGCAGAAGCACTTCCAGTCCATGGTGCTGTCGGTGATCGCCATCACCGACCGCGTGTTGCCCGGCATGCGCGACCGTCAGTGGGGACGCATCATCACCAGCACCTCGTCCGGGGTGGTCGCGCCGATTCCCAACCTGGGTCTCTCCAATGCCCTGCGCCTGTCGCTGGTCGGGTGGTCGAAGACCTTGGCCCGCGAAGTCGCCCGCGATGGCATCACCAGCAACATTATCCTCCCGGGACGCATCGCCACCGAGCGTATCCGCTTCCTTGACCGGAAGAAGGCCGAGCGCGAGGGCCGTTCGGTGGAGGAGGTCTCCAGGGAGAGCACAGAGTCGATCCCGCTCGGCCGCTACGGCGAGCCGCAGGAATACGCCGATACCGTGGCCTTCCTGGCCAGCGGCCCGGCATCCTACATCACAGGTTCGGTCATCCGCGTAGATGGCGGACTGATCGCCAGCATCTGAGGGGGGAACCATGACACTGAATGCTTCGATTCGCGAAACCCTGACCGGTATATCCACCGCGACGCTGACCACCGTGCTGCTGAAGAAGGGCCTGCGCAACGTCTGGCTGCGCGGCACCAAACCGCTCAAGCCGGGCCAGCCGCGTCTGGTCGGCCACGCTTTCACTCTGCGCTTCGTACCAGCCCGCGAGGACTTGGCGACGCCGGAGTCCTGGTCCTCGCCGACCTCTACCCGCGCGGCCATCGAGGCGATGCCGGCAGACTACATCGCTGTGGTCGATGCCATGGGTGTGACCGACGCCGGCATCTTCGGCGACATCCTTTGTGCGCGGATGAAGAAGCGCGGCGTGGCCGCGCTGATCACCGATGGTGTGGTACGTGACGTCGCCGGCGTGCTTGGCACCGGCCTGCCGGTTTGGTGCAACGGCGTGGCAGCGCCGCCGTCGGTAGCCGGGCTGACCTTCGTCAGCTGGCAGGAGCCGATTGCCTGCGGTGGCGTCGCGGTCTTCCCCGACGACGTCATCGTGGTCGACGACGACGGTGCGGTATTGATTCCCCAGGCGCTGCTGGCCGATGTGGTGGCTATCGCTGCCGAACAGGAGCGCTTGGAGGGCTGGATCATGCGCGAGGTCGAAGCCGGGGCGGTACTGCCCGGTCTGTACCCGCCGAACGAAGAAAACAAGGCACGCTACGAGGCGGATAAGCGCCGCTGATCGTTCCCCGGTATACCCCAAGCTCCGTTCACTACAACAACAACAGGACCGGAGGCCAGCGGCCTCCGTCCGATGGAGGAAGCCTTATGTCCCGTTACCCGCGTGTGCGCTGGTTGATGATCGCCTTTTGCTTTTTCGCCGTTGCCATCAGCTACATCGATCGCGTCAACCTCGCTATTGCCGCTCCCCACATCAAGGCTGACATGGGTATCGACGATGCCAGCATGGGCCTAATCCTCGGTGCCTTCTTCTGGACCTACGCCCTGATGCAGATTCCCGCCGGCCGCTTGATGGACAAGCTCGGCGCTCGCATCGGTCTGGCCTTCGCCGTCGCCTGGTGGTCGATCTTCACTGTCTTTACCGCCGCCGGGCGTGGTATCGCCTCGCTGTTCGGCTGTCGCCTGTTGCTCGGCCTCGGCGAGGCGGGTTGCAACCCTGGCTGCGTCAAGGTCGTCTATTCGTGGTTCCCCAAACACGAGCGCGCCACCGCCAGCGGCCTATTCGACGCCGGTCCGCGAGCCGGTACGGCAATGGCCCTGCCGCTGGTGGCTTGGTTGATCAGCACGTGGAACTGGGAGATGTCGTTCATCGTCACCGGTGCCCTCGGACTGGTGTGGGTAGCACTCTGGCTGCTGGTGTACCGCGAGCCGGAACACATCAAGGGCGTCGATGCGCAGCAGATAGCCAACTTGGTGGAGGACCGCGGCCACAAGACGATGGGCGACACGGTCAACGTGCCCTGGACCTCGCTGTTCCGCTACCGGACCATCTGGGGAATGATGCTCGGCTTCTTTTGCATGAACTTCGTCAACTATTTCTTCATCACCTGGTTCCCGACCTACCTGACTAGCGCCCATGGCTTCTCGCTCAAGGAGCTCGGCACCCTGGGTGCGATTCCGGCGCTGATGGGGGTTCCCGGCAGTATCCTGGGCGGCGTGGTTTCCGACTGGCTGTACCACCGCAAGGGTTTCAGTCTGACCGCGGCACGCAAGATCTGCCTGGTCGGCGGTATGCTCTGCTCGTCGGTGATTGCCCTGGCAGTGTTCACCGACAGCATCCCGCTGATCCTGACGCTATTCTCCATCACCTACGCGAGTCTGGCCTTCACCGCGGCGAACATCTGGACGCTGCCGGCGGACGTGGCGCCGACCCCGCACCATGTCGCTACCATTGGCGGCATCCAGAATTTCGCTTCGAACATCGCCGGCATCATCACGGCCTCCTTCACCGGCCTGGTGTTGGCGCTCACCTCGGGCTCTTTCGTGATTCCGCTGAGCGTCGCGGGCGGTATGTGCGTGCTGGGTGCGCTGTCGTTCCTGTTCGTCGTCGGCAAGATCGAACCGTTGCAGGCTCGTCCATCGTCGCAACAGAAGTGGCAACGCTCGGAGACTGAAGCCGCAGCGAGTATCAATTAACGCCAAAAGGCAGGGGAGGCTGTGTTGCAGCCAACCCTGTACGCTTCGCGTGTTCTGATCGCCGATGACAACTCAGTCTGTGGGTTGACCCGGAAAAGGTTCGGTAAACGCCCGTGCCTGCCGTTCGCCGCCTTGTGCGCTTCGCTCATCGTTCCCGTCATCAGCGCTGCCAGCTTCGTCTACCTCTCAAACGCCGAGGATGGCAGTCCCTTCATGGCCATGAGCTATGGGAGTTCCCATGGCGAGCTGCACGTCATGCGTTATCTTGTCATGGGCTCCGGCTGTCAGAGCCAGCCCTTGCAAGGTCTTCGGCCGAGCGCTGATCGGCCGCTTGCCGACAAGGTTGCAGGTGCGGATTCATCTGCGATTGGCGGCAAGCACAGAGGCATCGCGAATACATTCGCTCCTCCCGAAGCGGTATCGACCTCACTCCCGGCTCTCCCAAAAGTGCAAGACCTTGGATGGGGGCAGCGCGGGAACGGGCAAGGCTTGTCTCCAGTCCGACCGCTTCGTTTTTTAGCGCCGGTTCAGTCCTTTCGCCAGGCGGTCGCCGCCGTACTGCAGCAGGCAGACCAGGGCGACCAGCACGACGATCACGGTGAGCATGGTCTGGCTGTCGAAGCGCTGGTAGCCGTAGCGGTAGGCCAGATCGCCCAGGCCGCCGGCGCCGATCGCGCCGGCCATCGCCGAGGCGTTGATCAGCGTCACCAGGGTGATGGTGAAGCCGCCGACCAGCCCCGGACGGGCTTCGGCCAGCAGCACGTGCCAGACGATGTGCCGGCGCCGGCAGCCCATCGCCTGCGCCGCCTCGATCAGCCCGGGGTCGACCTCGCGCAGGCTGACCTCGGCGATCCGCGCGAAGAACGGCGTGGCGGCGATGGTCAAGGGCACCACCGCGGCCCAGACGCCGTAGCTGGTGCCGACCAGCAGGCGGGTGAAGGGGATCAGCGCGACCATCAGGATCAGGAAGGGCACCGAGCGGAACAGGTTGACCAGCCAGCCGACCACCCGGTTCAGCTGCGGCGCCTCGAACAGGCCGCCGCGCGAGGTGGTGACCAGCAGCACCGCCAGCGGGATGCCCAGCAGCAGGGCGAGCAGGGCGGAAGCCCCGACCATCAGCAGGGTGTCGAGCAGGGCCTGCCAGAGACGCTCAAGCAGCGGCGACATAACCCAGCACCTCCACGCCATCGGCCACTTCCAGCGCCTGCCGGCGCAATGCTTCCGCGGCCAGGGGCGAATCCGCCACGGCCAGCAGCAGCTGTCCCAGGGTGCGGCCCTGGATGCGTTCGACGCCGCCCTGCAGGAGGGTCACCCGGCCGCCGAAGCGCATGCCGAAACCGGCCAGATCCGGCTCGCGCTCGCTCGCCCCGGTGTAGCGCAGCTCCATGAGCAGGCGGTCGTTGGGTTGCCGGCGGCCGTCCTGCAGCTGCCCCAGCAGGTCCTCGGGGAGCTTCTGCTGCAGCGGCGCCAGCAGCGTGCGGGTGGCCGGATGGCGGGGCGCGCCGAACACCTGCCAGACCGGCCCCTGTTCCACCAGCTCGCCGCGCTCCAGCACTGCCACGCGGTCGCAGATCTCGCGGATCACCTCCATCTCGTGGGTGATCAGCACGACGGTCAGTTTCAGCCGCCGGTTGATCTCGCGCAGCAGGGCGAGGATCGACTGGGTGGTTTCCGGGTCGAGCGCCGAGGTGGCCTCGTCGCAGAGCAGGATCTCCGGGTCGTGGACCAGCGCGCGGGCGATGCCCACGCGCTGCTTCTGGCCGCCGGAGAGCTGCGCCGGGTAGGCGTCGCGCTTGCCCTCCAGGCCGACCAGGCGCAGCACCTCCTCGACCTTGCGCTGGCGCCGCTCGCGCGGCACCCCGGCGACCCGCAGGGGCAGCTCGACGTTCTCGCCGACGGTCTTCGCGGCGAGCAGGTTGAAGTGCTGGAAGATCATCCCGATGCGCCGGCGCAGGGCGACCAGGCGGTCCGTGTCGTAGCCGGCGATGTCCTCGCCGTCGATCAGCACGCGGCCCTCGCTGGGCCGCTCCAGACGGTTGATGGTGCGCAGCAGGGACGACTTGCCGGCGCCGCTGCGGCCGATGATGCCGAAGACCTCGCCGCGGCGGACCGTCAGGTCGATGTCCTGCAGGGCGCGCACCTCGCCTTGGGCGCCGTCGTAGCGCTTGCCGAGGGCGGAAAAGCGCAGGTGGCCGTGCAGCGCATCGTTGCCGGCAGGGGCGGCGGCTTCGGCGCCCTGGCCGGGCGCGTCGTCGAAGTAGCGGTATTCCGAGGTCAGGCTGCTCATCTGATTTGCGCGGGATACCCAGGACTTCTAGTCCGGGGAGGGATAGCGCGGCGCTCGCAGAGCGCCCCTGTTCCCGCTTCCTCCTTTATGCAAGAGCTATCTTCCCAGTTGTTGTGGTATTTGTGAGGTATGACGAAACGCGCCTACCAATACCGCTTCTACCCGACTTCAGAACAAGCGGAACTGCTTGCCAGGACGTTCGGGTGCGTGCGTTTCATCTACAACTCGGTGCTTCGCTGGCGTACCGACGCCTTCTGCCAGGAGCAGAAAAAGATCGGTTACACGCAGGCGAGCGCCCGCCTGACGGCTATCAAGAAGCAGCCGGAACTGGCGTTTCTCAACGAGGTCTCCTCGGTCCCGCTCCAGCAGTGCCTCCGCCACCAGCAGACGGCATTCAAGAACTTCTTCGAGGGCAGGGCCGGGTACCCGGCGTTCAAAAGCAAGAAGCACCGGCAGTCGGCAGAGTTCACGACCTCCGCCTTTTCCTACCGGGACGGCAAGCTGTACATAGCCAAGTCCAGGACTCCTTTGGATATCCGCTGGAGCAGGCCGCTTCCTTGCGAGCCGTCCACTGTCACGATCTTGAAAGACTCCGCAGGCCGTTACTTCGTGTCCTGCCTGTGCGAGTTCGAGCCAGAGGCCCTGCCCATCACGCCGAAAACGATCGGCATTGACCTGGGTCTGAAAGACCTGTTCGTCACCAGCGAAGGCGAGCGAATCGGCAAATCCCATCACACGGCCAGATACGCTGCCCGTCTGGCCCTGGCACAGCGCCGGCTGAGCAGGAAGAAGCTCGGCTCGAAGAATCGCGCCAAGGCCCGGCTGAAGGTGGCCCGTATTCACGCCAAAATCGCCGATTGCCGAACGGATCGCTTGCACAAGCTGTCCCGCAGACTGATCAACGAGAACCAAGTGGTCTGTGTCGAATCCCTCGCTGTGAAGAGCCTGATCCGCAATCCGAGGCTGAGCAAAGCCATCGCCGACGCCGGCTGGGGCGAGTTCGTCCGCCAGCTGGAGTACAAGGGCGGCTGGGCTGGGAGGCAGGTGGTCGGCATCGACCGCTGGTATCCCAGTTCCAAGCGCTGCTCGTGTTGCGGGCACACAGTCGCCTCCATGCCCCTGCCGATCCGCTCCTGGACCTGTCCGGAGTGCGGAACCGCGCATGATCGCGACGTGAACGCCGCGGTCAACATCAAAGCCGCCGGGCTGGCGGTGTTAGCCCTTGGAGAGAATGTAAGTGGCATCGGTCAAGTACCGCTGTCCTGTTCTCGTTGAATTGGGAATCCCCGTCCTTTAGGGCGGAGAGCAGTCAATTCTCCCAGCCGGGCACGTAGAGGCCGCCCAGGCTCTGGTCGAGGGCGGCGCGCACCGCGGTCGAGTGCTGGTAGATGTCGATGAAGCGGCGCAGGCGCGGGTCGTCCTTGCCCTGCGGGCGGGTGACGAACTGGATCACGTACTCCGGATGGTCCAGGCCGTCGAACAGCAGCGCCGAGTGCGGATCGACGGCGTTGGACAGGCGGATGTAGAGGGGATAGCCCTGGGCCAGGTCGACGTCGTCGAGGGCGCGCACCAGCTGCACCGCCTCCAGCTCGATGATCTTAAGCTTCTTCGGATTGGACGTGATGTCCTCCAGGGTGGCCTTGTAGCCGACGCCCGGTTTGAGGGTGATCAGCTTGGCCTTCTCCAGCAGTTGCAGGCCGCGTCCGCCGTTGACCGGGTCGTTGGCGATGGCCACCTTGGCGCCCTCGGGCAGCTCGGCGAAGCTCTGGTACTTCTTCGAATAGAGACCGACGTTGTTCAGCACGCCGGGGGCCACCGGCACCAGGTCGTAGCCGCCTTCCTTCCTGGCGTTCTCCAGGAAGGGGATGTGCTGGAAGTAGTTGGCGTCGATGTCGCCGTGGGCCAGGGTGGTGTTCGGCGAGATCCAGTCGCTGAACTCGACCAGATCGACCTTGAGGCCTTCCTTGGCGGCTTCGGCGACCGCCACTTCCAGCGGCGGGGCGAAGGCCGCGGTAGTGCCGATCTTCAGGGCGTCGCTGGCGGCCAGGGTCAGGCCGGAGAAGCCGAGCAGGGCGGCGCCGGCGAAGGTCTTGAGCCAGTGGCGGCGGGAGAGGGAGGGGAACGGCATGAAAGGTTTCCTTGTGCGGGATGGGCTGTGGATTCAGGCGCGCAGGGCGCGTTCGGTAGCGCGGGACAGGTCGCGCCAGGCCGCGCCGGGGTGGCTGGCAGGCAGGCGCGAGCCGGCGGCGAAGAGTTTTTCCCGCAGGCTGCCGGCGGCGTAGGCGGTCTTGTACAGGCCGCGGCTCTGCAGCTCGGGCACCACCAGGTCGATGAAGTCGGCGTAGCTTTCCGGGGTCACCGTGCGGGTCAGGTTGAAGCCGTCCAGGTCGGTCTGCTCGATCCAGTTGGCCAGGGCGTCGGCGACCTGCAGCGGCGAGCCGACGATCGTCGGGTAGCGGCCGCCCAGGGCGTGCTGCTCCAGCAGCTTGCGCTTGGTCCAGCCGCTGCCGGCGGCGGTGAACGTCCTGGCCACCGACTCGATGGCGTTGGTCTTCTGGTAGCGGATCGGCTCGTCGAGGCCGTAGGCGGCCAGGTCGATGCCGATCGAGCTGGACAGGTGCGCCAGGCCTGCCTCGGGGCTGGCGTAGCGCAGGTATTCGGCGTGCTTGTCGCGGGCCTCGGCCTCGCTCGGCGCGACGATCACGGTAAGGCCCATGAACAGCTTGACGGCATCGGCCGGGCGGCCGGCAGCGACGGCCTCGGCGCGCACCTGGCGCACCTGTTCGGCGACGCCCTGCGGGTTCTGCCCGGTGATGAACACGCCCTCGGCGTGGCGCCCGGCGAAGCGCCGGCCGCGCTCCGAGGTGCCGGCCTGGAACAGCAGCGGGGTGCGCTGCGGCGAGGGCGAGCACAGGTGGTAGCCCTCGACCCGGTAGAACTCGCCGCGGTGCTCGACCTTGTGCACCCGCGCCGGATCGGCGTAGCGGCGTCCGGCGCGGTCCTCGATCACGGCGCCGTCCTCCCAGCTGCCTTCGAAGAGCTTGTAGAGCACTTCCAGGTACTCGTCGGCCTGGTCGTAGCGGCGGTCGTGTTCCACCTGATGTTCCAGGCCCAGGGCGCGGGCGGCGCTTTCCAGGTAGCCGGTGACGATGTTCCAGCCGACCCGCCCGCGGCTCAGGTGGTCGAGGGTCGACAGGCGCCGGGCGAGCAGGTAGGGCGGCTCGTAGCTGAGGCTGGCGGTGACGCCGAAGCCCAGGTGGCGGGTTGCCCCGGCCATCGCCGAGACCAGCATCAGCGGGTCGTGGACCGGCAGTTGGATGGCCTCGCGCAGGGTCAGGTCGAGCGACTGGCGGTAGACGTCGTAGACCCCGGCGATGTCGGCGATGAACAGCCCGTCGAACAGCCCGCGCTCGAGCAGCCGGGCCAGCTCGGTCCAGTACTCCAGGGTGTTGAACTCGGTCGAGCGGTCGCGCGGGTGGGTCCACAGGCCGTGGTTGATGTGGCCCACGCTGTTCATGTTGAAGGCGTTGAGCAGGATCTGCTTGCGGCTCATCAGAGGGTCCCCCGGCGCGGCGGCAGGGCGTCGTTCAGGTAGTAGTTGCCCACCGCGTGGTACTTCCAGCGCACCGGATCGTGGAGGGTGTGGGTGCGGGCGTTGCGCCAGTGGCGGTCGAGGTTGTGCTCGGCCAGGGTGGCGCGGCTGCCGCCCAGTTCGAGCAGGCGGTTGGTGGCGTCCAGGGCGACCTCGGTGGTCGCCGCGCGGGCCTCGGCGACGGCGATCGAGGCCGCCGCGACGCTTTCCGCGTCCGGCGCGGCCTGGGCGCGGTCGACGAATTCGCCGGCGCGTTCGAGCAGCGCCTCGGCGCCGTGCAGGCGGCTGGTCAGCCGGCCGAGGATCTGCAGGGCCAGCGGGTCCTCGGCGGCGCGGCTCACCCCGGCATCGATCCATGGCCGGGCGTGGCGGCCGACGAAGGCCAGGGTGTCCTCCCAGGCGGCGCGGGCGATCCCGGCGTCGATGGCGGCGTGCAGCAGCTGGGCCAGCGGGCCGACGGTGGTCGGCCGGGCGAAGGCGCTCTGGAAGGGCACCACGTCCTCGGTGGCGACCGGCACGCCGGTGAAGTTCACCGTGCCGCTGGCCGAGGTGCGCTGGCCGAAGCCGTCCCAGTCGTCGACGATCTCCAGCCCCGGCGCCCGGCGGTCGACGAAGGCCAGCTGCTGGACGCCGTTGTCGTCGATCGCCAGGGTCGGCACGCGCTGGGCGTAGAGCGCGCCGGTGGCGTAGAACTTGCGCCCGTGGATGCGGTAGCCGTCGCCCTCGCGGCGCAGCCGCGTGCTGCGCTCCTGGGCAGTGCGCGTGCCGATCTCCGCCAGCGCGTTGCCGAAGCGCGCGCCGGCCAGCACCTCGGCGTAGAGGCGGCGGCGCTGCTCGGGGCTGCCGTTCACCCGCAGTACCTCCAGGGCGTAGAAGTGGTTCTGCGGGATGTGCCCGAGGGAGGCGTCGGCGCGGGCGATGCGCGCGATCACCTGGGCCAGGGTGACGCTCGACACCCCGGCACCGCCGTAGGCGCGGGGCACGGTGATGGCGCCGAGGCCGGCGCGGGAGAACAGCTCCAGCTCCTCTTCGGGCAGGCGCCGTTCGCGGTCGCGCAGGGAGGACTCGCGGACGAACCGGGCGGCCAGCTCGTCGGCGACCTGCAGGGCCTGGGCGTCGTTTTCGATCAGCGCGGCGTGGCCGCGCGGGAAACCTTGGTGGACGGACATGGCGACCTCAGATCCAGGAGTGGCGCGCCGGCTTGGCGCCGTTCAGGTGGTAGTTGCCGATCGCGTGGTACTTCCAGCGCACCGGGTCGTGCAGGGTGTGGGTGCGGGCGTTGCGCCAGTGGCGGTCGAGGTTGAACTCGGCCAGGGTGGCGCGGCTGCCGGCCAGCTCCAGGAGCTTCTCGCCGGCCAGCACGGAGATTTCGGTGGTCAGCACCTTGGCTTCGGCCACGGCGATCGAGGCGCGGGCGGCGGACTCGGCGTCGACCGGCGCGGCGTTGACCTGGTCGAGCACCAGGCCGGCGCGGCGCAGCAGCGCTTCGGCGGCGTGCAGGTCGATCTGCAGGCGGCCGATCTCGGCGATCACGTAGGGGTCGTCGGCGGCGCGCTCGACGTTGGCGTCGATCCACGGCCGGGCGCGCTGGCGCACGAAGGCGATGGCGTCGTCCAGCGCGGCGCGGGCGATGCCGGCATCGATGGCGGCCTGGATCAGCTGCGAGGCGGCGCCCTGGATATTGGGTTTTTCCGCCAGGCGCCAGATGTCCACCAGATTCTCGGCGGCCACCGGCACCCGGTCGAGCAGCACGCTGCCGCTGGCGGTGGTGCGCTGGCCGAAGCCCGACCAGTCGTTGAGGATGCGCAGCCCCGGCGTGCCGCGGGGGATCAGCGCCATCACCAGGCGGCCCTTGTCGTCGATGGCCTTGGCGGTGATCCAGTGTGCGAACAGCGCGCCGGTGGAATAGAACTTCTCGCCGCTCAGGCGGTAGCCGTCGCCGTCGCGTACCAGGCGCGCCTGAACGTCGAGGGTGTGCCGGGTGTTGCGCTCGGGGCCGGCGTTGGCGATGCGCTCGCCGCGCAGCACGGCCGTGTAGAAGCGTTCCTTCTGTGCGCGGCTGGCGCTGCCCTCGAGCAGGCCGAGGATGCCGAACTGGTTCTGCGGAATCTGCCCGACCGAGGGATCGGCGGCGGAGACCAGGCGGAACACCTCGGCGACGGTGACGAAGGACAGCCCCGGTCCGCCGTAGGCGCGGGGAATGCCGATGCCGCCCAGGCCGCTGGCGCTGAACAGGTCGACCTCGTCCCAGGGCAGCTGGCGCAGGCGGTCGCGCTGGGCGGCGCCGGCCAGCGCCCGGCGCGCCACGGCGCGGGCCGCTTCGAGGGCTTCGCCGTCGCTGCGCAACAGGCGGGCGGGGGTGAGTGGGGGGCGGCTGTCCAGGTCGCTGGACGTGGCCTCGGGCTCCGGATAATCGGCGCCTTGGGGTTGGGAAAGTAACGGACTGGTCATGCCTCACCTCGTCTTCAGGGGAAACGCCGCACGGGGCCCCGGAAGAGGAGGCACAGGAGATCGGCGCTGGAAAGCGATGCTCCGGTGGTCCGGTATTTATATCTTGATTGTAGAAATTAAAAAAATTAAATAGCGATTTGGAATATATAAATAGGCATCTGGCAGGACGCAGGTTCGAGTCTTGCCCGTAGGAGCCCGCTTGCTGGCGATGCCTTTTTTGCAGCTACGGATCGCCAGCGAGCGGGCTCCTAGCGGAAGCTGGGAGCGCCGGACCCGGGCTGGCGCCGTTGGGAATTTACATGTTCTTGTAAATCAACGAGTTGGCTTCTTCCTGTGGTGCAGGCGGCTGGCAGCCTGGTTATCGGGAAGCCAGGTAAACCCCTCCTTAAGCATAAGAAGGCGCTTCTTTTCTTGATCCATGTCAGGGGTGTGGGTATTTTCTGTGTCAACGAAGACGAAGTCCTGCCAAAAGCACCGCACTGCGTCCCGATTGACCGATTTGACCCAGATCGATGGAATGTTTCCTCGAAGGACCTGCCATGAAAAAGCTCGGCACTCTGACCCTGACTCTCGTCCTGCTGGCCGCCGCTAGCGCAAATGCCGCCGAAACTGCCGAGGAAACCAACGATCAAGTCGCCGGTGGCATGACCGGCATGATGATCGGTGCCGTTGGCGGCCCGATCGGTGCCCTGTTCGGCCCGATTGGTGCCCTGTTCGGCGGCGAGTCCGGGGGAGAGAAGGTGATTCGCTCGCCGAACCGCGAATTCGCCGTCGGCGACAAGGTCGAGACCCGGGGCAGCCGGATGTACGATACCGCCGCTTTGAGCGAGAACCGCACCGGCGGCAGCGACCGCGACTGATCTGTGCGGTACCGCCGGGGGCCAGGCTCGGCGCACGCTTAGCGTATTCTGCAGTCCGTTCTGCCGAGACTTTCCGGGAATCACTCGGGCTTCGAGGCGAGGTGGAGCGGGCCGGGCGTTACTGCTTGGCGACGGCGGACTCCCGGTCGACCAGCTCCGCAAAGGTCTTCTGGATGCTGGCGTAGGCGGCGGCGCTGTCCTGCGGCGACTTGTAGGTCCAGGCCATGCCGAGCGTCTCGATCTCTTTCCGGTAGGCCGGGTCCGAGGTCACCTCGCGGGCGACCTCCGCCCACCGCTCCACGATCTCGTCGGGGGTGTTCTGGTTGAAGAACAGGGACCACAGATAGGGCGGGAAGGTGAAATCGACCCCCTGTTCCTTGTAGGTCGGCACCTCCGGTGCGTTCGGCGCCCGCTTGCCGGTCGGCTCGCCGAGCAGCACGAAATCGCCCGACCCGAGGTAGTCCTCGGTGCCCGAATAGACCCTGGCCATCACGTCGACGGTGCCGCCGATCAGCGCGGCGAGCTTGGCGGCGTCCCCTCCGGTATCCATCAGCCTGAACGTCACGCCCTGTTCCTTCTGCAGCTTCAGGAACATGAAGTGGCTGAGGGTGCCGTACTCGGCGGTAGCCTTGAGCTTGCCCGGTTCGGCCCTGGCCTTGGCGAGCAGCTCGCGGATCGACTTGATTCCCGACTTGCCGGATACATACAGCCCCAGGGTGGCGTCTTCGACGACCGCGGGGCCGACCTTGAAGCCGTCGTAGGAGTAGGGGGCCACCTTGGTCAGGTAGTTGGCGATGAGGCCCTGGTGGGTATAGAGCACCTGGTAGCCGCTGGATTGACCCTCGCGAACCGTGCGCGATCCCTTGTAGCCGCCCGCCCCATTGATCCTGACCACCACCACCGGCTTGCCGAGCCGCTTTTCGGCGTACCTGGCGAAAACCCGGGCGCTCAGGTCGGAGGCGCCGGTGGCCGCGGCCGGCACCACCAGTTCGATCGGTTTGCTCGGATAGCTGGCGGCCTGGACCGCGCCTTGGAAAGCAAGGCCCACGGCGGTGGCCAGGGTCGCGAGCAGGAAGGTTCTTTTTTTCATCGGGAGTTGCCTTCTTGTTATGGATGGAGCAGGGGAGGTGTCGTCGCAGGGGCGTTGCCCGACACGGTTCCGCCTGGACGGAATCACCGCCATCGTCGTGTTGCGGAACATCCTCTGCATGACGGCCGCCCTGGAGCCGCTGCCGCTCGAACGGCAGGGGTATCCGGTGCAGGAAGAGGATGTCGCCCGGCTTTCGCCGCTACATCGACGTGCGCTTACAGCAGGGACAGGCTGTAGGTGAGGTACAGGCGGTTGTCGTCGCGCTCGCGGAAGTCCCCGCGCGACGTCGCGTTACGCCAGCTGACGCCGACCCCCTTGAGAGGGCCGCTCGGAACCGCGTAATCCACACGGAAGTCGCGTTCCCACTCTTCCTGGTCTTGCCCCTTGGCATTGATGCCGTCGCCGCTGAAGTACAGCAGGCTGGTCGACAGGCCCGGTATGCCGATCGCCGCGAAGTTGTAGGAGTAGGAGCCCACCCAGGTCTGCTCGCCGGCCCGGGCGAACTTCTCGTTGATCGCGTCGGTGATCAGCGGCGTCGAGGCGCCGCCCATGTTCAGGTAGGGGAAATCGCTGTGGCCGGTGACCTTCTGGTAGCCGGCGCCCAGCGCATGGCCGCCCAGGGTATAGGTGAAGGGTGTCGTTGTCGACCTCGCCCACGTGGGAGCTGCCGGAGCCCCAGTAGCCGCTGCTCCGGTAGCCCTCGGCACGCCCGCTGGAGCTGCCGTTCGCACCGTCGGAGTTGCTGGTCCAGTAGCGCAGGTCGCTCTTCAGCGCGCCGACCGGCAGCGCCCAGTTGTGCACCAGGCCGAAGAAGTGCTGCTCGTAGAAGTCGTCCAGGTTGCTGTAGTAGTACTGCAGCGTCAGTGCCTTGGTGGCCTTGTAGTCGACGCCGCCGTAGTAGAACTCGTTGCTGCGCTGATTGTTTGCCGCGCCGCCGATGAACAGGGCCTGGCTGTCGGTGGAGTTACGCTCGGTGGAATGCTCGAGGCGGCCGCCGACGAAGGTCAGGTTGCTGAACTCGTTGGAGGTGACCTGCGCCCCGTGGAAGAGCTGCGGCAGTAGGCGACCGTCGTTGCTCTTGAGGATCGGCAGGGTGGGACGCAGCACGCCAACCTCGGCGATGGTCTTGGAGATGCGCATCTTGCCGGTCGCGTTGAGACGACCGTAATCTTCCTGGGACTTGCCGTTGGATTTCAGCGGGAACATGCTGCCCGCGCCCGGGGCGCGCTCGGCACCGACCTTGCCGGCGCGACCGCCGCCGTCCAGGCGAACGCCTTCCTGGGCGATCACGTCGAGGCCGAAACCGACGAAGCCCTCGGTGAAGCCGGACTTGTACTCGAAGAGGAAGGCCTGGCCCGTCTCGTCGATCCGGGGACGATCCGAGTTGCGGTCGTCCTGGTTCATGTAGAAGGTCCTGAAGCCCAGCGTGGCCTTGCTGTCCTCGATGAAGCCGGTGGCATCGACCTGGCCAAGCGGTAAAAGACTCAGGCAAGAAAGCGTCAAACCGCTGCTGAGGCGTTTGTTCATGGGTAACCACCTTTTATTGTTGTGTCGGTGTGTCATGCAGGCGTGTGGGGGCCGCAGTTTGGCTCCCGGCTCCCATGCCCGGCGTGCCAGGTGGCACGCCGGCCGGGAGCGAACGGCTGTCGCGGAGCGCACGTTCGGACGGCGCTCCTTGCCGTGGCGAACGTCCGGTCCGTTACTTGATGAAGCGGACCTGGCTGTTGATCTTCTCGACGATCGCGCTCTTCTTGTCGTTGAAGCGGGCCTTGTTCTGCTCGAACAGGTTGTTGCCCTTGGTATCGATGGAGATGATCAGCGGCCCGAACTCGCGGACCCGGTTGACCCACAGGGTTTCCGGCATGCCCAGATCCTGCCACTCGGCGCGTTCGATCTCCTCCACCTTGGTCGCGGCGAGCACCGCGCAGCCGCCGGGGAACACCGCATGGACCGCCTTGTTCTCCAGGCAGCCGGTGGTGGTTTCCGGCCCCATGCCGCCCTTGCCGACGATCAGCTTGACGCCGGTTTCCTCGATGAACTGCTTCTCGAACTTCTCCATCCGCATGCTGGTGGTCGGGCCGATGGAGACCATCTCGAAGCTGCCGTCGTCCTTCTTGCGGACGATCGGGCCGGCGTGGAAGATCGCCCCGCCGCGCAGGTCGACCGGCAGTTCGCGCTTCAGCTCGATCAGCCGGCGGTGGGCCACGTCGCGGCAGGTCACCAGCTGACCGGTCAGATAGACCACGTCGCCGACGTTCAGGCTCGCGAGATCTTCGTCCTTGATCGGGGTGGTGAGGATCTTTTTCACAGTACTACTCCTTCATGGGAGAGGATGTCGTAGGACAGGTCGGCGTTGATGCGGATCTTGCCGCGGCGGTGGGCCCAGCAGCCGGTGGAGACGGCCACGCCGATGGTCGACGGGTGGCGTGCCGAGGACTCGATGTTCACCCCCATCACGCTGCTGTTGCCGGTCAGCCCCTGCGGACCGATGCCGATCTCGTTGAGGCCGTCCTCGAGGAGCTTTTCCATCAGCGCGGCGTTCTCGTTGGGATGCTGGGAGTCCACCGGGCGCAGGATCGCCCGCTTGGACAGGCGCGCGGCGGTCTCCACCGAGGTCGACACGCCGACTCCGACCAGCAGGGGCGGGCAGGCGTTCACGCCACGCGAGGTGATCACGTCGAAGACGAACTCGGTGATGCCTTCGTAGCCCTGGCCCGGCATCAGCACCTTGGCGGAACCCGGCAGGGTGCAGCCGCCGCCGGCCATGTAGACGTCGATCAGCGCGTAGTCGGCGTCGGGAACGATTTCCCAGTCCAGCCACGGGATCTTCGAGCCGGTGTTGGTCCCGGTGTTCTTCTCGTCGAAGGTCTCGACGGCGTTGTGGCGCAGCGGCCCCTTCTTGGTCGCTTCCAGGGTCGCGTTCTGCAGGATCTCTTCCAGTTCGCCCAGCAGCGGGAACCTGGCGCCGGCGGCGATGAAGTACTGGATGACCCCGGTGTCCTGGCAGCTGGGGCGGTCCAGCTTGTCCGCGGCGTCCTGGTTCTCCGCCATCGAGTCGTAGATCGCAATGGCCAGCGGATTGGTTTCGGCGGCCCGCAACTTTGCCGTCTTGGCCTTGACGTCGGTTGGCAAACGCTTGCCGATATAGGCGGTGAACTTGGCCATGACATCGGTAAGTGACTGCACTGCTGATTCTTTATCCACGTTTATTCTCCTGGCTACATCAACAAGGCTCGGTTCGTTGTTATCTGGTCGGCTGCCTGAAACTTCAGGCGACACCGACTTGAACTCCCGGTTTTTCAGTCTTTTTTAACGACAGAACTTCCTGCTCCCGGTTTGTCTCGGGCAGCGCATTGCCATTCAGCACTTGCTCCATTCGGGTCTGATCGAGAGAGCCGACCCATTTGGCGATCGCCATGGTGGCGACGGCGTTGCCGATGGTGTTGGTGATGGAGCGCGCCTCCGACATGAAGCGGTCGACCCCGAGCAGCAGCACCATGCCGGCGACCGGAATGGTGCCCAGCGAAGCCAGGGTTGCCGCCAGGGTGATGAAGCCGGAACCGGTGACCCCCGCCGATCCCTTCGAGGTCAGCAGCAGTACCCCGAGCACGATCAGCTGGTCGGTCAGCGTCAGCGGCGTATTGGTCGCCTGGGCGATGAAGATGGCCGCCATCGTGTAGTAGATGCACTGGCCGTCGGGGTTGAAGGTCAGTCCGGAGGGGATCACCAGCCCCACCACGGGCTTGGAGACACCGACGTTCTCCAGCTTGGTCATCAGTTGCGGAACGACCGACTCGGAAGAACTGGTGCCCAGCACGGTGAAGAGCTCGTCCTTGATGTACTTCAGGAACTTCCACAGGCTGAAGCCGGACATGCGGCAGATGCTGCCGAGGACGATCGCCACGAAGAGGAAGCAGGTCAGGTACATGGTGGCCATCAGCTTGCCGAGGGAAACGACCGAGCCCAGGCCGTACTTGCCGACCGTGAAGGCCATCGCGCCGCAGGCGGCGATGGGCGCTACCCGCATGACCATGCCGACGATGTAGAACATACCGTGGGAAAACGCTTCCAGCACATCGACCACCGGCTTGGCACGGGAGCCCATATGGGACAGCGCGATGCCGAACAGGGTCGAGAACAGCAGGATCTGCAGGATCTCGTTCTTGGCGAACGCGTCGACGACGCTGGAGGGGATGATGTGGAGCAGGAAGTCGGTGAAGCTTCCCGAGCCGCTCGTGGCAGCGGCCGTGTAAGTGGCGATGCTCTTGGTATCGAGCGTGGCGGGATCGATGTTCATGCCCTGGCCGGGCTGGACGAGATTGACGACCACCAGACCCAGGACCAGCGCGAAGGTCGAGAGGATCTCGAAGTAGATCAGCGCGCGCGAGCCGACCCGCCCGAGTTCCTTCATGCTCTCCATCTTGGCGATACCGAGAACCACGGTAGCAAAGATGATGGGCGCGAAGACCATCTTGATCAGCTTGATGAAGGCATCGCCGAGCGGCTTCATGTCGGTGCCGAATGCCGGTAGGTAAACACCGAGCAATACCCCGATGGTTACCCCGATCAACACCTGAACATATAGTTTTCCTATAAGTCGCTTGATCATTAGCTTCTCCGAATTATTGTTGTGAATCGGATTTTTATGGCGACCGGAAACCGTTCCAATCGTCCTTGTCGAGAGACGGCTTGAACGGTCGATGAATTGCCCCGAGTTCATCCGAGGCAATTGGCAGGAGAAATGGTACTGATTTTCTGGAGTGATATAATCTAATAAAGGTTAATACATTATTTTCTTAGAGTTAATGATGAACCAGGTATCCGAACTGGCTTTTTTCACCCTGCTGGTCAAGCTGGGAAGCCTCGCGGCAACCGCGCGCGAGCTGAATCTGACGCCGCCGGCAGTCTCCAAGCGCCTGGCGCAACTGGAGCAACGGCTCGGGGTACGCCTGCTCAACAGGACCACGCGCAGCATCAGTCTCACCGGCGAAGGCGAGGTCTACCTGCTCAACGCCCAGCGGATACTGGGCGAAATCGAGGAAATGGAGCGCCAGGTGTCGAGCAGCCGGGCCGCGCCGAAGGGACTGCTGCGCGTCAATGCTCCTCTCGGCTTCGGCCGCACCCATGTCGGTCCGGCGATCTCCTCGTTCGTCAAGCGCTATCCGGATGTCGAGGTGCAGCTGCAACTGACGGATCGCCCGATCAACCTGCCGGACGACGCGATCGATGTCGCCATTCGCTTCGGCGAGCTGCCGGACTCCCGCCTGATCGCCCGCAAGATCGCCTCGAACCGCCGCCGGCTGTGCGCCTCCCCGCTCTACCTGCGGGCCTTCGGACGCCCCGAGGTGCCCAAGGACCTGATGCGCCACAACTGCATCGTGCTGAGGCAGAACGACGCGGCCTTCGGCGTCTGGCGACTGACCCGGGGCAAGCAGACCGAATCGGTCAAGGTGCGGGGCAGCCTCAGCACCAACGAGGGCGAAGTCGCGCTGAACTGGGCGCTGGATGGCCACGGCATCCTCATGCGGGCCGAATGGAACCTTGCCAAGTACCTGCGCAGCGGGCGGCTGGAGGAGGTTCTGGAAGACTACGAAACGCCGCCCGCGGACATCTACGCCGTCTATCTCGAACGCCTCAACCTTTCCGCCAAGGTTTCCTACTTCGTCGAGCACCTGCGCGACTTCTTCCAGCGCAACGCCGACGGGCCGAGCGACAGCCGGGCTCCCTGGCAATGAGCGGTGGCTCGAAGGGGCATTGATTGTCATTGTTGTTGTCCTGGTAGCGCCGCGCCTGGCGGCGGATAAAAGACTCCCGTAGTGCGTGGACTCGTGGTCACGCACTGGATAAGCGCTATCGGGGAGGGCGCCGGCTTCAGAGCAGGAAGGCGAGCACTTCTTCGAGCAGCAGTTCGGGGATTTCCTCGGCCAGGTAATGGCCGGCGGGCAGCGGCTTGCCGCGTACATCACTGGCCACCTTGCGCCATTCGGCCAGCGGGTCGAAACATTTGCCCACCGTGCCGTCGTCGCCCCACAACGCCAGCAGTGGTGTGTCCATCGAGCGTCCTGCCTCGATGTCCGCCTGGTCGTGCTCCAAATCGATGCCGGCGCTGGCCCGGTAGTCGCCGCAAATGCCGCGCGCTGTGCCGGGCAGCTTCAGGCAGCGCAGGTATTCGGCGAAGGCTTCGTCGGTGAACGGGCGCATGCCGGCGCTGCGACTGCCCATCACGCTGCGCAGATAGAGTTCCGGATCGGCTTCGATCAGGGTTTCCGGCAGGGGGGCCGGCCGGATCAGGAAGAACCAGTGCCAGTAGGCGCGTGCAAAGGCTTCCGTGGTTTGCCTGTACATCGCCAGAGTCGGCGCGATGTCCAGGAGGATCAGGCGGCGCACCGCGGCCGGATGGTCCAGGGCCAGCCGGTGGGCAACCCGCGCGCCGCGGTCATGGGCCAAGAGGTCGAACCGGGCGACCCCCAAGGAGGCCATCAACTCGACCATGTCGCGGGCCATCTCGCGCTTGCTATAGGCGACCAGATCGGCATCGGCATCGGCCTCGGGCTTCTCGCTGTCGCCATAGCCGCGCAGGTCGGCGGCGACCACCGTGAAGTACGGTGCCAGATACGGCGCGACCTTGTGCCAGATGGCATGGGTCTGCGGGTGGCCGTGGAGCAACAGCAGACCCGGTCCGCTGCCCCCTATGCGGTAGGCGATCTGCATGCCATTGACCTGGCGTGTGTCTTTCTGGAAATCGGTGAACATGGCAGTCGCTCCTCATTGATTGCGCTCTCCATCCTAGGTTTTTGCAGCCAACCATCAATGGTCGAACTGTGACCTTACTGTTCATGAGGTGTGTATTGATCTGCCAAATAGCAGCATTATTGATGACAGAAACATGCAGTGGCGGAGGCTTGATGCGCTGCTTCGAGAGCCGTCGGTCGGGATGGGAAACAGAGTCAGGCCCGGCTGGAGGCGTGTTATCTTCCGCCTCTCGTGCGAAAACCGACCAGGTAGGTGTCCTGTGAGCACAGTCCGTGATCAATTGCCCCTGCCCGAAGACCTGCGCGTCTTCCTCACCGTGATCCGCAAGCAGGGTTTTGCTGCCGCGGCGGAAGAGCTGGGGTTGTCGCCGGCCTATGTCAGCAAGCGCATCCAGATCCTCGAGTCGACCCTCAAGGCGCGTCTGCTGCACCGCACCACCCGGCGCATCGCCCTGACCGAGGACGGCGAGCGTGCCCAGCGCTGGGCGGTGCGCATCCTGGGCGACCTCGACGACCTGTTCGACGAGCTGTCCCAGGTCCGGCAGACGCCGCGCGGTCTGCTGCACATCAGCAGCACCTTCGGCTTCGGCCGCAACCATGTGGCGCCGGCCATCTCGCTGCTTGCCGAGCGCTATCCGGAACTGGAGATCCGCCTGGAAGTGTTCGACCGGGTGGTGGACATCGTCGGCGAGGGCTTCGACCTGGAGATCCGGGTCGGCGACGACCTGCCCGGCCAGCACATCTGCAAGCGGCTGGTAACCAACAAGCGGGTGCTCTGCGCCACGCCGGACTACCTGGCAAGACGCGGCACGCCGACCAGCCTGGACGACCTGCAACGCCACGATTGCCTGGTACTCAAGGAGCGCAACAACTCCTTCGGCGTCTGGCATCTCTCGTGCGATGGCAAGCCCGCCAGCGTGCGCGTCAGCGGGCCGCTGTCGTCGAACAACGGGGAGATCGTGCTGGAGTGGGCGCTGCACGGACGAGGCATCCTGCTGCGCTCGCTGTGGGACGTGAAGCCGCTGCTGGAGCAGGGGCGGCTGGTGCAGGTGCTGCACGACTATACCCAGAGCGCCAATGTCTGGGCGGTCTATCCGACGCGCTTGGCCAACTCGGCGAAACTGCGGGTCTGCGTCGAATTCCTCGAGCAGCATTTCAAGGGAATTTCGCTGTAGGCGGCGCTACAAACCGCGGCGCCGAGGGACGGCGCGCGGTTCATGGGGCGGGGGTCAGGCGAGCCAGGGGTTTTCCTGCAGGTGCCGGCGCTCGAAGGCGCGGATCTGCTCGGCGCGCCGCAGGGTGCTGCCGATGGCATCCAGGCCCTGGACCAAGGCCTCCTTGCGCAGCGCATCGATCCGGAAGCCGATGGCCCGGCCGTCCTGCAAGCGGATCTGCTGGGCCGGCAGGTCGACGGAAATCCGGTTGCTTTCCGGCTGGCCGACCAGCCGGCCCAGTTCGCGCAGCTCGTCCTCTTCCAGCTGGATGGTGAGCACGCCGTTGCGCTGGCAGTTGTCGTAGAAGATGCCGGCGAAGCGGGTGCCGATCAGTGCGCGGATACCCAGCTGCTTGAGTCCCCAGACCGCATGCTCGCGGCTCGAGCCGCAGCCGAAGTTGGGGCCGACGACCAGAAACTTCGCGCCTTGCCAGGCGCTCCGGTTGAGGATGAATTCCGGATTCGGCGCGCCGGACTCGAGAAAGCGCAGGGCGAAGAACAGCCCGCGGTCCAGGCCGCTGCGGTCGATGCCCTTGAGGAACTGCTTGGGCATGATCACGTCGGTATCGACGTTGGCGGCGAGGAAGGGCGCGGCCTTGCCGCTGACGGTGAGGAAGGGTTCCATGCTTCAGGCCTCCGGGGACAGCGAGCGGACATCGGTCAGGCGACCGGCGAGGGCAGCGGCGGCGACCATCGCCGGGCTCATCAAATGCGTGCGCGCACCGGCGCCCTGACGTCCTTCGAAGTTGCGATTGGTGCTGGAGGCGCAGCGATCGCCGGCGTCCAGCACATCGTCGTTCATCGCCAGGCACATCGAGCAGCCCGACTGGCGCCACTCGAAGCCGGCGGCGAGAAAGATCTCCGCCAGTCCCTCGGCCTCGGCCTGGGCACGCACGGCGGTGGAGCCGGGCACGATCATCGCCCGCACGCCGTCGGCCACCTTGCGGTCCCTGACTACCTCGGCCACCTGGCGCAGGTCCTCGATGCGGGCATTGGTGCAGGAGCCGATGAAGGCATGGCTGATGGCGATCCCGTCGAGCCGCTGGCCGGGCTCCAGGCCCATGTAATCCAGGGCGCGTTGCAGGTCCCGGCGACGAATCGGGTCCTCCTCGCCGGCCGGATCGGGTACCCGGGCACCGATGGGGGCGGCCTGGTCCGGGCTGGTGCCCCAGGTGACCATCGGCTGGATGGCCGTGGCAACGATGGCCACCTCGCGGTCGAACACCGCGCCCTCGTCGCTCTTCAGCGCGCGCCATTTGGCCACGGCCTGCTCCCACTGCTCGCCCTTCGGCGCGCGCAGCTTGTCTTTCACGTAGGCGAAGACCTTGTCGTCCGGGGCCATGAAGGCCCCCCGGGCGCCGGCCTCGACCGCCATGTTGCAGACGGTCATGCGTGCCTCGACGCTCAGCGCGTCGATGGTCGAGCCGGTAAATTCGATGGCGTAGCCCGTGGCGCCGGAAGCGCCGATCTTTTCGATCAGCGCCATGATGATGTCCTTCGACGCCACGCCCAGTCCGAGCCGTCCCTCCACGGTCACGCGCATGGTCTTCAGGCGCTTGTAGACCAGGGTCTGCGAGGCCAGCAGGTGCTCGATCTCCGAGGTGCCGATACCGAAGCCGAAGGCGCCCAGGGCTCCGTAGGTGGTGGTGTGGCTGTCGCCGGCAGCGACCACCATGCCGGGCAGAATGAAGCCCTGTTCCGGGGCGACCACGTGCTCGATGCCCTGGCGCTTGTCGAGCACATCGAACAGCTCGATACCGAAGTCGCGGCAGTTCTCGGCCAGGTAGGACACCTGGCGGGCACCGCCCTCGTCGGGCATGGCGGCGATACGCTGCGGTGCGGTCGGATTGACGTGATCGACCACGGCGAGCGCGGTTTCCGGACGCCAGACGGTGCGTCCGGCCTCGCGCAGACCGCTGAAGGCTTGCGGGCTGGTGTATTCGTTGAGAACTTGGCGGTCGATGTAGAGCAGGACGTGGCCGTCGTCATCGAGCGGACACAGGGTGTGCGAGTCGATGTGCTTGTCGTAGAGCGTTCGTGGTTGGTTCATTCGGTAGGGCTCGCTGTTTTATGGTCATGCGAGAGTCCCGGGCCTTGCAGTACAAAGCGCAGAAGACTTCCCCTCTAAGGATATTGAGCACTTTTTTGCCATCAATGGTGCATTCGTGATCTGTTTGTTCGCATTTCATGTTCAATTGCTCTGTTTTTTCTCGCAGGCCAAGCCCACTGGCAAGCTGGCGTGGGTTTTCGGGGCGCGCGAACCGCTCCGGGTTCCTTGGCGCCGTCGTCGCTCCGAGGCCAACGCCGCTCTCGCGGCGCCAAGCGTTTCGCCCGATTGCGCGATGACTCCGCCCGGCCCGTTGCAAGGGCCTTTCGGCGCTGTCCGATCATCCCTGCATCGCGCGCAACAGCCGCCCGCAGGAGCCGGCCACCCGGTTTTGCCGGGCGAGGTTCGCGGCGAAGTCGTGAGACCATACTGAGTCGGCCAGCATGCAGTGGCTTCGTTGATCGCGGGAGATGGCGTGGACAAGTTGCTCGCTCTGAAGATGTTCGTCGCCACGGTGGACGCCAAAGGGTTTTCTGCGGCCGCACGCCGGCTGGAGGTGGCGACCTCCACGGTCACCCGGATGGTCGACGCGCTGGAACTGGAGCTTGGCAGCGTCCTGCTCAACCGCTCGACCCGCCAGGTCACGGTTTCCGAGGCCGGGGCGGCCTACTACCTGAACGCACGGCGCATCCTGGAGGCGCTGGAGGAGGCCGACGCGGCGATCCGGGATCGCGGCGACGAGCCTGCCGGCCCCTTGCGCGTCTCGCTGCCGATGGCCTTCGGGCGTGCGCGCATCTGCCCGCACCTGGGGGGCCTGCTGCGCCAGTATCCCCGGCTGGAACTGGACATCTCCCTGAGCGACGACATCGTCGATCTGATGGCCGAGCGGGTGGACCTGTCGATCCGGCTCGGCGCGGCGGCGCCCATGGACGGCGTGGTCAGTCGCCCGCTCGGGCGGTTCCGGCGGCGCGTGGTGGCCAGTCCGGACTACCTGCGGGAAAGGGGCGTGCCGGAGCAGCCGATGGATCTGCTCGCGCACGATTGCCTGCGTTTCAATTACGGCAGCGCCCGGCAGGTGTGGACTTTCCAGGCGCAGGACGAAGTCATCCGCGTGCCGGTCCACGGGCGGTTCAGGAGCGACAATGTCGAAGCCCTGCACGCGGTGGCGCACGCCGGCCTCGGCGTGGCGCTTTTGCCGGACTGGATCGTCGACCAGGACCTGGCGGCCGGCCGGCTGACCAGCCTGTTCGACACCTTCTCGGTCGATCCCGACAACACTCGTCCGCTGATCAGCGCGCGCTATCTGCCCAACCATCGCGGCTCGATGCGGATCGACGCCTTCCTGGCGTTCATGGCGCGAATCCTCTGACGTGCGCCATTGCACCGGGCGCAACGCCGCATTGCGCCGCCGCAGGATTCTCCCGCTCGTCGGCAGCGCCTAAGGTGGCGGCCAGACAACCTACCGTGGAGAACCGCCATGCCCCAGCCATTCCTTCTCGCCATCCCACCGGTCCCTTTCCCCCGCGAGCCGCGCCTCGCCGGGGCGCCGCTCGCCCGGATCGCCGCTGAGGGGGCACGCACATGAGCCGCCCGGCAACGACCGCACCGGCGCACAGCGCCGCAACCCTGAGCAAGGGCCTGGTCCTGCTGTTCGCTTTCTGCTGCGGCGTCATCGTGGCGAACATCTACTACGCCCAGCCGATCATCGAGCTGATCGCCCCCGACATCGGCCTTTCCGCCGGCGGCGCGAGCCTCATCGTCTCGCTGACCCAGGTCGGCTATGCGCTGGGGCTGTTCTTCCTGGTGCCGCTCGCCGACCTGCTCGAGAACCGCCGGCTGATGCTGGCCACCCTCGCGCTCACCGTCGTCGGCCTGATCGGCGCGGGGCTGAGCGAAGGGCCGGGCGTCCTGCTGGCGACTTCGCTGCTGATCGGGTTCGGCTCGGTGTCGGTGCAGATACTGATTCCCCTCGCCGCGCACCTGGCGCCCGAGGAAACCCGTGGCCGGGTGGTCGGCGCGATCATGGGCGGCTTGTTGCTGGGCATCCTGCTGGCCCGCCCGGTCTCCAGCCTGATCGCCGACCACTTCCACTGGCGGGTGGTGTTCTTCGGCGCGGCGGCGGCGATGCTGCTCATCGCCCTGGTCGTCGCCACCACGCTGCCCGGCCGCCGGCCCGACCACCGGGCGAGCTATGCCCAGTTGCTCCGCTCGCTCGGGCAGCTGTTCCGGCGCGAGCCGGTGCTGCGCCAGCGCGCCCTCTACCAGGGGCTGATGTTCGCCGCCTTCAGTCTGTTCTGGACGGCGGCTCCGCTGGCGCTGTCGCGCGAGTACGGCCTGTCCCAGTCGCAGATCGCGCTCTTCGCCCTGGCCGGCGCGGTCGGTGCGGTCGCCGCGCCCATCGCCGGGCGGCTGGCGGACGCCGGCCATACCCGGTCGATGTCCGGGCTGGCGATGGCGCTCGGTATCCTCAGTTTCCTGCCGGGCGTCGTCCCGTTGCCGCTCGGGGTCGTCGGGCTGGCGATCACCGGGGTCGTCCTCGACTTCGCCGTGCAGATGAACATGGTGCTCGGCCAGCGCGCGGTCTACAGCCTCGACCCGGCCAGCCGCGGGCGCCTCAACGCGCTGTACATGACCAGCATCTTCGTCGGCGGCGCCACCGGCTCCTCGGTGGCCAGCGCGCTCTACGCGCACACGGGTTGGCTGGGCGTCGCGGCACTCGGCAGCGGTCTTTCGCTGGTCGCGCTGATCGCCTTCGCTTGGGCGCAGGCCGCGCCGGGCGCGAAGCGCGGACTGTGCCGGGCCGATTAGCTGGGAGACGTGCGCTCTGGGCCTGCGGCTTTAGGGCGCGCTTCACTCGCGCTGCGACAGGATCGCCTCGAGCAAACCCGGGAAGCGCGCGTTCATCTCCTCGCGGCGCAGCGAGTTGATGTGGGTGGTCCCGGCGCTGCGGGTGCAGACCAGGCCCGCATCGCGCAGCACGCGGAAATGGTGGGAGACGCTCGACTTGGGACGGCCGCCGTCGAGCTCGCTGCAGCTGGCCTCGCCCAGCGCGGCGAGGCGCCGGACGATCTCCAGGCGCACCGGATCGCTCAGGGCGTAGAGAACGCGCTCGAGGACGAATTCGCTGGCGGCGGGGTGCTTGAAGGGGCGCATGGCGGAATCATACCGGAGGGATTGCCCGTCATCCATAGTTCGAATATCATCGAACTACAGAATTCAATCTCACCGCACGAGGAAGCTCCATGTCCGCTCTGTTTCAGCCGTACACGCTGAAAGATGTCACCCTGCGCAACCGTATCGCCGTTCCGCCCATGTGCGTGTACATGGCCAGCGACGGTCTGATCAACGAGTGGCACAAAGTGCATTACGCCAGCATCGCCAGGGGGGGTGCGGGGCTGGTGATCGTCGAGGCCACCGCCGTCTCGCCGGAGGGCCGCATTTCCCCCGGCTGCCCCGGGATCTGGAACGACCAGCTGGCTCAGGCCTTCGTGCCGGTGGTCCAGGCCATCAAGGCCGAGGGGGCCGTGCCCGGCATCCAGATCGCCCACGCCGGCCGCAAGGCCAGCGCCAACCGTCCCTGGGAGGGCGACGACCACATCGCCGAGGGCGATCCGCGCGGCTGGCAGACCATCGCCCCCTCGGCCATTCCCTTCGGCCGCCACCTGCCGAACGTGCCCAGGGCCATGACCCTGGAGGACATCGCCCGGGTGCGGGACGATTTCGTCGCCGCGGCGTGCCGGGCGCGCGATGCCGGGTTCGAGTGGCTGGAGCTGCATTTCGCCCACGGCTACCTGGCGCAGAGCTTCTTCTCCGAACATTCCAACCAGCGCACCGATGCCTACGGCGGCAGCTTCGACAACCGCTGCCGCTTCCTGCTGGAAACCCTGGCAGCGGTCCGCGAGGTATGGCCGGAGCACCTGCCGCTGACCGCCCGCTTCGGGGTGATCGAGTTCGACGGCCGGGACGAACAGACCTTCGCCGAATCCATCGAACTGGCCCGTCGCTTCAAGCAGACCGGCCTGGACCTGCTGAGCGTCAGCATCGGCTTCACCATCGCGGACACCACTATTCCCTGGGCACCCGGCTTCATGGGGCCGATCGCCGAGCGGGTACGCCGCGAGGTAGGCATCCCGGTGGCGTCGGCCTGGGGCTTCGGCACTCCGCAGGTCGCCGAGCGGGCCGTCAAGGAAGGCCAGCTGGACCTCGCCATGATCGGCCGCGCCCACCTGGCCGACCCGCACTGGCCGTATGCCGCGGCCCAAGAGCTGGGCATCGAGCGCCCGTCCTGGACGCTGCCGGCGCCCTATGCCCACTGGCTGGGGCGTTACCACACGTGGAATCGGAGCACGAACGACTCTCAGCGTTGAGGTTACGCAGCAAGATGGAATCGGCCTCTGGGGTCTGTCGACGTGTTGGCACAGCCCGCGCCACAGCGCGGGCTGTGCCGGGCCGATTGGCCGGGGGAGCCTGCTCGCCCGATGGAGGGGCTCGCAGGCTGCTGCAGTTCTCCTTCGGTCTTCAGGATCAGCCAGGTGCAGCCAAGCAGCGCGTAGGCGACGACGAGGCCGAAACCGGTGAATAGCGGGAACGGGCCGAGCCAGTCCCTGGCGCCTCCCTGATAGGTGCGCCCCATGACCTGGATGCCCTCGATATAGGCGCCGAGGGTGACGTCCTGGAAGAAGGTGGCGACGACGGAGCCGGCGATGAAGGCCTTGTCCCAGAAGGGGCGATGATGCTCGTCGGCCTTGAAGCGGAATTCGAACGCCACCCCGGAAGATCAGCCCCAGAAGCATGAGGGCGAGGGGGAGATAGAGGGCGTTCAGGATGACCGCATAGGTCAGAGGAAAGGCGGCCATGAGTCTGGCTCCGCCCAGGACCAGCCAGGTTTCGTTGCCATCCCAGACCGGCGCGACAGTATTGACCATGACGTCCCTGTCGATCAGCAGGGTCGACAGCAGGATGAAGTCCTGCGGCCAGTAGGTGGCGCCGAAGATGTGGGGCTTGCGCCCGGCCAGATCCCAGAGCACGGCCTGGCGGCCGTTCCAGCTCAGCCAGGGGATGCCGAAGAACAGCAGGAGCAACAGCCCGGCGCCATACAGGCGCAGGTTGCGAAAGCGCCCCGTGACGCTACGGGTATGGATGGGGCTGCCGTCCCGGGCCGGGGATAGGCGGACCGGTCTGGCCGGGTCGAGGGTCTCGACAATCCGGGCGGGTATGCGGTCGGTCATGGCGGTTCGCCCCGTCAGGGTTGGGTAGACGGGGGCAATCATCGGGTTGGCGCTGATCCGATAACAGGCTCAGGTTCTCCCTAAAAAAGCGGATCAGATGGGCCATTCGGCAATCCGTCCGTGCTTGCCTGCACGCGCTTGCGCTGGAGACGAGAGGGGCCGACGACGCATCTGATATGGCTTTTTTCTAGAGTCTGCCGCTGTTTTCCATGCATGGGCGCTGGGCATGATCTCGGCGCTCCGAGCGCCTGCTCGTCCCCGTTTGGAGGGGCTGATGCGGGCAGGCGCAGTTCAGTCACCCTCAATCTTGACTGTTATGGCGCACTTGGGACGGAGCCTCACCGAATCTGTCCTTGATCGCCCGGCTAAAGTGCGCCTGGCTAGCATAGCCGCAGGCATAACCGATCTCCCCGATGCTCTGATGACGATAGGCAGGATTGCGCAGATCCGCATAAGCACGCATTGCCCTTTGCTCCCAGATATACGCAGCCGGGCTGGTGCCATCCTGGCTGAACAGCCGACTCAGTTGACGTAATGACAGGCCGACCGCCTGCGCCACCCTGGACGGGGTGAGATGGGGGTCAATCAGGTGCTCATGAATGTGCCGCTTGGCCAGCAGTCGGGATAGCTCACTGGTGGCATTCCCACCGCCATTGCTTTGCTGCCGCATAAGCGTGCCCAGAGTGTCGTAAATGACGCCGACCAGCGGGCTGCTCTCCTGCAGGCAGGCGTTTTCCATACACTCATCCAAGGTACGCCCCAGCAGACTGAGCAGCATTCGAGACAACTGATAGTCGGCGTTGAGTTTCATCGGTAGCTGGGGGGGAGAAATCCCTGTGCGCCGTACGAAATTCTCGATCGGCATATCGATGAGGTGCTCGTGCATCTGGGTGAGAAACCCCAGCAGGAACGGCGTTCGAGTGTCATAGACGATCATCTCTCCCTCCTCGAGCTGCATGACGTTTCCGTTCTGCACGAAATAGGCTTTCCCTCGCTTGATATGACAAGTGAACACAGAGTCCTTGGGGCATTGCCGGACCAGCAGGGGGTCCCGTTCGACGAAGTGGTCATTACCGGTGATGTCGGCCAGTCCGATCTCGCCGATATGCTGGTTGACCTGGCGGGCCAGCAGGCCCTGCTGGGCGAGAGAGGACGGGCGTAAGCCGACCAGTGCCTTACGGTTATAAGCGCTCCAGTACTCGAGGCGCTCCTGAGGAGGGACGCTTTGAGTGTCGGCGTGGGTTCGCATCGCTAAGACCATCGATGTGTTGTCTCTTTTGTAGTTGTGCATATCCATTGTCCCGCTTGGTCAAGTGTGGCGACTTGGTGAGGCAAACCGCGGTGACAGAGGGTGGTTATGATTGTCTCAAGACCATAATAACAGTGCAGTGGACGATAGCAACCATGATGACCAAGGCAGTTTCGAAGCTCTGCAAAGTTATCCATCCTATCGGATATTCGTTCAAATCTGACATCCCGCCCGAAGCCTGCGTTCGTTCAAGACGCTGCCGCCGAAAATTACCTGCCCGGAATTTTCACGCATAATCTAAAGCGGTTCTGATAATGATTTCCTCTAAGCAACCAAGAACCGGCTGCCAAATAAATATGCAATTACTTTATAAGCAAGGATTGTTAAGAGTCCAGCGCTCTAAGGGGTATCTATTGCTATTCGTGTTTGAATATTTTTCTAACTATTCGCAAACCTTCTAGGAAGCCCTAGATGCAAAGTGTCTGCGCTTAAATATTTGGCGGAATTACAAAGAGATCTAATTGTATGCCTAATGCTGCTCTGCATGAACTTAACTCCGAGATTCGCGACGGAATGCGAGTCAGTTGGGATGTTCCCGTTACGATGAGCGATGGTGTTACTTTGCGTGCCGACATATTCCGGCCAATAGAAGAAGGGCGCTACCCAGTCATCATGAGTTATGGGTGCTACGCAAAGGGTCTCTCGTTTCAGGAGGCCTATGCTGGTCAATGGGAGGTAATGACGAGGGACTTTCCGGCTATCATGCAGGGTACAAGCAACAAGTACCAATGCTGGGAAGTCATTGATCCGGAGCGCTGGGTGCCCGATGGCTATATCGTCATTCGGCTCGACTCGCGAGGTGCAGGGCGTTCCGAAGGTGTACAAAGCGTTTGGTCCGAAGAAGAGATTAAGGACTATTACGAGTGCATCGAATGGGCTGGCGAGCAACCGTGGAGTAACGGTAACGTCGGCCTTCATGGGATTTCTTATTATGGGGCTAATCAATGGCATGTCGCCAGCCTGCAGCCGCCACATTTGAAGGCGATTATTCCGTGGGAGGGCACATCCGACTGGTATCGCGAAGTCTTCTACCACGGTGGTATTCGCTCCGGTTTTCTTGACCTGTGGCTTCCCCGTCAGCTTCCGATGCAGCACGGCTACGGTGAGCGCGGGCGAAAGAACCCAAATACAGGTGAGCCGGTTGCAGGTCCAGAGACCCTAACGGATGAGGAACTCGCCCGTAATCGGGTAGACAAGGTAGCAGAGGTACGCGCCCGCCCCCTTGCTGATGATTACTATCATGGCGTGATAGCGGATTTGTCGAAAGTGACGGTACCGATTCTCTCGGCTGCAAATTGGGGAGGGCAGGGTCTACATCTTCGAGGCAACATTGAGGGCTTTACGCAGGCTGGATCGCAGGACAAGTGGCTAGAAGTTCACGGTTTAGAGCACTGGACTCATTACTACACCCCCTATGGGGTCGATCTACAGAAACGTTTCTTCGATTATTTCCTGCGCGGTGTGGACAATGGCTGGGACAAGCAGCCTAAGGTCACTCTTCAGGTCCGACATATTGATCCTGGCGCGAAAGGCAGCATTACCGGTCGGTTCGTTCAGCGTGGCGAAGATACATGGCCGCTTGAGCGCACCGAGTGGACACGCCTCTATCTGCAAGCTAATGGCGCAGGGCTTCAGAATGAGCCAATAGAGACGAGTACGTACTGCGAGTACGACCCGATGGGGGCAGGTGCCACTTTTACCTGGCCAGCACAGGATAAGGATATCGAGATTACCGGTCCTCTAGCGGCCAAACTGTTCATCAGTTCGTCGACCATCGACGCTGATATCTTTCTCGTGGTCCGGGTCTTCGATCCATTTGGCGCCGAGGTGGTTTTCCGAGGGGCGATGGATATCCATACCCCAGTCGCTCAAGGATGGCTGCGTGCCTCGCACCGGCGCTTGGATGTCGAACGAAGCCTACCCTATCGGCCTTATCACTCCCACACGGTCAAGGAGCCCCTTGTACCTGGTGAAATCTACGAATTGGATGTGGAAATCTGGCCAACATCAGTAGTCATTCCTGCTGGTTACAGGCTTGCCTTAACCGTGCGCGGCAAGGACTACGAGTATGAAGGAGAAATTGACCAGAGTGATAAGACTCACCGCTATCCGTCGCGAGGTGTTGGCCCATTTGTTCACAATGATCCTCTTGATCGGCCCTCGGAAATTTTCAACGGAAAGGTCCGAGTCTATACGGGAGGAGGCTATGACTCGTGTCTGATTCTACCGGTTATTCCGGCAGCACAATGATAAACATAATAGCGATTTTACGGTAAAACTGGAGTTTTAATATGAGCGTCATGAGACTTGGGTATTTGCATATTCGCGTAACAAATCTTGCTGATGCCAAGCGTTTCTATGTAGATACGCTTGGTATGCAGGTGGTGCTGGAGCAAGGAAAAAAAATCTACTTGAAGTGCTGGGATGAATGGGATCACCACTCGCTCATGATTGAGGAGGGTGGCGTAGGTGTGATTAAGCTGGGATATAAGGTTGCGAAACCGGAGGATCTTGCTTACTTCGAAAAGCGGATCGAAGCCTTTGGTGTCAGCACGGCTCGCATGAGTGTGGGTGAAACACTGGGCGTTGGCGAAGGGCTCCGCTTCATCATTCCGTCAGGACATACGTTGGAACTGTATCATCATATGGAGTTTACCGACACAGCTGTCGGTTTAATCAATCCGCCACTTTTCCCGCGGAATCTGGCTGGGGTGGGGGTACCACGACTCGATCATTGCCTGCTCAAGACCGATAATATTCCGCTGGCTGAGCGCTTCTTCATCGAGGCACTGGACTTCAAGCCTGCTGAGCGATTGGTCAGCGACCTCAGCAGCGATGGCGAGCTGTTGGGCACTTGGCTGTTCTGCCAGCACAAGACCCATGACATCGCCTTTGTTGCGGGGGAAAAAGGCAGGATTCACCACTGGGGATATAAGCTAGAGGGCTGGGACGCAATTCGCCACGCCGGCAGTATTTTGTCGATGGACGATGTATCTGTCGGCTATGGACCAGAAATCCATGGACTAAGCCGTGGCGAAACTATCTACTTCTTCGACCCAGCGGGTAATCGTATGGAGGTATTCGCGGGTGGTTACGAAACTTACCCGGACTTCCCAACGATCACTTGGACTGCAGACCAACTTCCACGTGCGGTGGGCTATATCAGTCGGGAACTCAAGGAAAACCACTTCACTGTTGATACCTGAAAGATGAGCAAGGTCATCACGATTCTGCCGGAAGCTGCTCGCTTTCCGGCACAGCCGGGTGAGACCTTGCTTCAAGCAGCCTACCGTTATGGACTCTCGTACACGGTAGGCTGCCGGGAGGGAGGTTGTGGTGCTTGCTTACTTGAACTGGTGTCGGGAGAAGTTGAATACCTTAAAACTGTTGCGCAGTCGGTACTCTCCGATCAAGACCGTGCCAGGGGAGTCTGTTTGCCCTGCCGGGCGGTGCCTATCACGGATGTTGTGATTAGGCTCAATCCATCCGACCGGCTCAAGCGAGGATATTTTAGCGACAGCCTTGCCAGACGTGCTTTGAAAAAAGCTGGTCGCACCTGACTGTTTTCCTGAGTGAGACTTAGTAAATCAAAGACCCTAGCATAAACCCTATTCCACATAGAACAATAAGGTATGGAGTGGAAAAATATGTCTATCAATGTACTCAAGCCAGAATACGAAGATACCTTCCGTGCCCGTGAATGGGAGGCCGATCTTTTAATCGAGAGTAAAGAAATAGTTGCCGATGGAGTCGTGGTGATTACCTTGACCGATCCATCTGGCGCTGTGCTGCCTGAATGGACTCCTGGCGCACACATTGACTTGGTGTTGCCGAACGGTGTGACCCGGCAGTATTCCCTGTGTGGAAATCTCCACAATTGCCGCTCATATCGGATTGGTGTATTACGTGATCCAGGTAGTCGTGGTGGCTCGCAATTTATCCACGATAGCCTCTTGGTTGGCGAGACCGTGCGTGTGCGAGGGCCACGAAACCACTTCTCCTTTATTGATGCTCCAGAATACCTGTTCATTGCGGGTGGAATTGGTATTACTCCTATATTACCAATGATCGCGGCAGCTCAGGCCGCAAGCGCAAGGTGGCGCTTGATTTACGGCGGCCGAAACAGAAACTCAATGGCCTTTCTCGATGAGTTGGCAGACTATGGGGATCAGGTCAGTATTTTCCCTGCCGACGAGGTCGGGCTAATTCCACTGGATTCCGTTCTGTCGCCTCTACGTGACAATGTCCATCTTTACGTGTGTGGGCCCGGCCCATTACTCGATGCGATCGAGGCTGGCACAGAGCATTGGCCGGCCGGTAGCTTACACACTGAGCGTTTTGCGGCCAAGCCTATTGAGGCTCCACCAAATGCGCTCGAAGTTTTCGAAGTGGTTTGTAAACGCTCTGGCATAACCCTGACTGTCGGTTCCGATAAGTCGATCCTTGAGGCCATGGAGGTAGCCGGATTAAAGGTGCCTGTTTCTTGTCGCGCGGGCGTTTGTGGAACTTGTGAGGTTAACATCCTTGAGGGCATACCCGACCACCGTGATAGTGTTCTGACACGCGAGGAGCGAGAATCTAATGAGTTCATGCTCATTTGCCGTTCTCGCTCGCTGTCACCCAAGCTCGTACTGGATATTTAGAACTGGGGATCAATGCCCTTAAGCTCAGATGATAGCTTCCTACCTGAGTTTCGCTTAACTGAGAGGCGATGCTAGGTACAGGATCAAAGGTTATATGGGTTGTGAGCTGATGATGAGAGTCTCTAAGCGAGTCGGACGCATGCTGCCTCACAAATATCTTGGCGATCCTCACAATACACGAGACTTTTGAGTTGGTACTTGGAGCGGCTAGCACAAGCTTCTTGAGAGCTGGCTTTTCGGTGCGCCCCTGAGCCTACTTACTCAATAACCCCGGAGAAAATAATATGACTGCTTCAGCACTTGAAGGTCGGGCTTTGCCCGCGTGCAACATCGATCTGTTCGACGATACACACCTGGAAAACCCCTACCCCAACTATAAGTTGTTGCGTGATGCCGGCCCAGTTGCTCACCTGCCGGATCTCAATATCACTGTGCTTGCACGTTATAAGGCGATTCGTTATGCCTTGGATAACTGGCAGACCTTCTCTTCGGGCGATGGTGTCAGTCTGAACGATTTGCTTAACAAAGCCTGGACTGGCACTCTAATTGCCACCGATCCCCCCTATCATTCAGCACTGCGGGCAGTGCTTAACGAGCGGGTATCGCCTCGTCAGATTCGCAAGCTGACTGAAGATATCGAAGCCAAGGCGGAGCAACTTGTGGATGAGTTGGTTGAGCGCGGCTCCTTTGATGTCATAACCGATTGCGCCTACCAATTCGTTCCCCCCATTATTTTGGATCTAATAGGGTTCCCCAAAGAAGGCAGCGAAAACCTTCTGGCGTGGGCCGAGCAGATATTTAATGTCAATGGACCTGATAACAACAAGAAGATGCAGGAGGCAGTTCCATCGTTAACGAAGATGTTCGAGTGGCTCGAAAAAGACTGCACAAAGGAGCGCGTGAAGCCAGGCGGATTTGCCGCCACAATTCACGAAGCAGCTGAGCGCGGAGACATTAGACCTGAGTCGGTTGTGCCTCTAATGGCTGGTTATAGCATTCCTGGTACCGATACTACGATCGGTCTTATTGGTAGTGCCATTTACTTGTTTGCAAATAATCCGGATCAATGGCAACGGTTTTGCGAAAATCCCGATGAGTTGATGCGACCAGCTCTAGCCGAAGTGCTGCGGATGGAGTCCCCAGTGCAATGGTTCGCCCGAGTTCTAAAACAGGATTATGACGCTGATGGAGTGGTCGTTCCGGCCGGTAGTCGCGTCCTACTCCTTTTCGGTGCAGGCAACCGCGATGAGCGCCATTTTTCCAATCCAGATCACTTCGATATAAGTCGTAATCCAATGGACCACCTTGCGTTCGGTGGCGGCATTCATGGCTGTCCAGGACAGCATCTGGCACAACTGCAAGTGAGTTCTCTACTGAAGGCATTAGCACGCCGCGTCAAACGATTCGAAATTACCGATATGCCACGGCGTACCCTGAACAATACGACCCGTGCGTTCTTCAATCTTCCTATAGCTGTTTTCTGACGACTGACCTTCTTACGATCGGCTGGTGCCCGATGCGGGGTACCAGCATGCTGACTGATTGCTCTTAAATGGGAAAACAATAAAAATGAGCAACTCGAACTCCCGCTGTCTTGTGAAACAGCTTGGCGGATTTGTGCTGTGCTTGACTACGGCTTGGCAAAGCCTAGCCTCTGAAGGAGGCGGTAGCAGCTGGCCACTGGGTGTCAGTACTGTACTTCCGGCTATCCTGCCACCATTAGGCGGAACTCAACTTTATAATTATACTGTTTGGTACAGTGCGGATAGCTATAGAAATAATCGTGGTGATTCGAGTATTCCGAAATTTAAAGCAAATAGCTATATGGAAGCTACGCGCGTAGTGCACACATGGGGTCGTACAGAGTCAGGAGTCAATCTGAGCAGTGGTGTCATTGTTTCTGGAGGTCATGTGGATGTGAAGATGCTAGGTCAGCGTGACCAGAAGACGGGGTTAAACAGTCTCTTTGTTACGCCACTCTATTTGACTTGGCAGCCAGCACCTAATGTGAATTTGCTGACAGGGTTCAGTGCTTTTATCCCCATAGGCGACTATAATCGTAAAGACTCGGCCAATACTACCCGGAATTATCTAACTTATACTCAGGAATTCGCTCTAACTTGGTTCATTAATCCCTCGTGGGAAATTTCCTTAGATCCCACGGTGTCATTTAATGCTCGTAACCATGATACGGATTATCGTTCCGGGAACCTGTTCAATGTCGACTACAATTTCAGCTATCGGTTTTCCTCAATGCCCGACCTGCAGCTTGGCGTGGTTGGTTACTACACCCAGCAATTTTCCGATGATGAGCTGGAAGGGCACGATGTAGCAGGCGGCAATCGTCTGCGCAAGTTTGCAATTGGGCCGCAGTTATTCTATAAGTTTGGCGAAGCTACCGGTATTGCTTTCAAGTGGATGCATGAAACCTCAGTGAAAAATGGACCAAAAGGCGACGCACTCTGGTTTCAGTTCGCCCTGCCACTGTGAGCAATGCTCCAGCACCAGGCGTACAGCCCGCTCTTTGATTTCAGGGGAATATCTGTTCGAAGTCTTCATCACTCCATCCTCTCAAGAATTGGAGCCTCCGGGAAAGTCGGGGCGCTCAGTCTTCATGTACTCGCCTACAACCTCAAACGGCTGATGAACATCTTTGGCATCAGTAACGTGGGAGGTCCTACGGGTCTGAGAGGGGCTGTTTTCAAGCGTTCCCCGCATCAAGACGCTGTATATCGCGTCAGTGGGCCCAGGCAACAACCAGCAGTTCTCTGCCGGCAGAAATCTCGCCAGCACCGCTTTGGAGCCAGAGCTTCTCTGTTTTCTCACAGCCTGGCCCCAAAGCGGACATTCCGGTACAGCCAGATCAATCGCAGGTAAAGCACGAAGCCCCCTCATCCCGCAAGCAATGATTCGATTTCTACTTTGCATTGGAAGAGTGCTGCTAGATAGGTGTCTAGGTTGCCTTCAAACCGAGCGGCGGGCACGGCAACTGAAAGGGCATAAAGCTCTGATTGCCCTGTCGATAGGAAGACTGTATGCGTCCAGCCCAGCCACATTCCTTCTGATCACGCCCGCCGGCATTCTCTGCACCATTCCCACGCAGAGAGAACTCCATGGAAACGATGCACGCACGACGGGCATTCTGGTCTGCACATGTGCAGGCTTGGCGCGACAGCGGTCTGACCCAGGTCGC